>Ga0153985_1000001_pt1 | contig 97134 bp, 113 predicted proteins | sample TSGA069MetaG_FD_104715 | JGI IMG/M metagenome (GOLD analysis project Ga0153985, IMG submission 104715) | Attine ant fungus gardens microbial communities from Georgia, USA - TSGA069 MetaG | ecosystem: Host-associated > Fungi > Mycelium > Unclassified | place: USA: Georgia, Alexander Wildlife...
ATAATTCCCATAAAAATACCGGTTACTAAAGAGAAAAAATTCAGTAGAAACGTTTCCCGCAGCAGCAACCAAGCAAGACGACCTTGTCGTAACCCCAAAAGCTGATAGACACTGATTTCCTTTTGTCGCTGGCTAAGAAAAAAATGATTGGCACTCAGCATAAAAAACAAGACAACAAATGCTACCACACTGCTGCCGAATCCTAATACCCCTTCGATCCGAATATCTTGCTGAACTCTTTGATTCAAGAGACGATCGTTCATCAAAGCATTAAATGAATAGAAAATCATCACGGCAGTCATCATACAGATAAAATACACCATATAATTGCGAAACTGCCGCAAAAAACTCCGCCAGCCGATTTTAAACAACATGGCGCGGACCGCCTCCAATCGTAGCCTGCATATCGATGATTTTTTCGAAAAATTCCTGACGGCTGCCTTTTTTGACAACTTCCGCAAAGAAGACACCATCGCGAATGAACAGAATCCGATTGCAGTAGCTGGCGGTAAAAGGATCGTGGGTGACCATCAAGATCGTCGTTTTTTCTTGTTGATTGATCTGCGCTAAATACCGTAACAATTCTGTTGCCGCTTTTGAATCAAGGGCTCCCGTGGGTTCATCAGCAAAAAGGACCGCCGGACGACTGATGATCGCCCGAGCAGCAGCGACCCTTTGTTTTTGCCCTACAGACAATTCTTCTGGGTAGCGATCCAACAAGTGTTCGATCCCTAACAAATTGGCCGTCTCCTCGATACGTACTTGGGTTTCCTTCACGGGCAAACGATCAATCGCTAAAGGCAGCAAAATATTGTCTCTGGCTGTCAATGTCTCTAAAAGATTAAAATCTTGAAAGATGAAGCCAATCTGCTGACGGCGAAAATCGCTGAGGGCTTTTTCCGACATTCGGGTAATGTCTTTGCCATCGATATAGATCGAGCCTAAGCTAGGTCGCATGATTGAAGACAAAAGATTCATCAAGGTCGTTTTCCCAGCACCGCTTGGCCCCATGACCCCAACAAATTCTCCTTGATCCACTGCAAAAGAAAGGTTATCTAATACTTTGGTTTGATTGAAACGGGTGCCGTAACTTTTTGTCAGATGCTTCACATCGATCATATTTTTCACACAGAACCCTCCTTTAAAAAAATTCTCTCCTTATGGTAGCATACTTTATCATTGAATACTTCTGCTTCAAAACAGAGAAAAAATATATTTAAAAAAGTTTTTATTCATTATGTGAAACATGGAACAACCAAATCCTTAATCTTATCAAGTTTTCTCGAAAACACCTCAATGAATATACACCATATATTGTGTATATCCAAAACACAAACCCTTTTCGACTACTATATATAGTTGCTCATTTCTACAATTTGTTTTATTATATTGTGGAAGATAAGGAGTGGTAGAAATGATGAACATTAAGAGAAATCCTGAGCAAGGGTTGGAAAGACAGTCCGCTTTGCGTCAGTTAAAAATCGTAAAACGTGATGGACGGCTTGTCGATTTTGATGATCAAAAAATTTATGATGCGTTAGTGAAAGCCCTGAGAAAAATCAACGGTGAGCTTTCTCCCATCGACCACGAAAAGATCACCGAGATCGTTGACAGTGTCGATCACGAGATCGCGGAACGTTTTCGTACAAATGTAAAAATCTATGAGATCCAAAATATCGTCGAGCATATCTTGTTAGCAAAAAACGAGTATGCCTTGGCTGAAGAATATATCAACTACCGGACCCATCGTGATTTCGAACGCAGCAAAGCAACAGACATCAACTTTACGATCAATAAATTGATGAATAAAGATCAATCGGTCGTCAATGAAAATGCCAATAAGGATAGTAACGTGTTCAACACACAACGTGATTTGACCGCTGGGATCGTAGGAAAATCGATTGGTTTGAAAATGCTGCCTCCTCACGTGGCAAATGCCCACCAAAAAGGCGACATTCATTACCATGACTTGGATTATCATCCATATACCCCAATGACTAACTGCTGCCTAATCGATTTTAAAGGCATGCTAAATAATGGATTTAAAATTGGGAACGCCGAAGTGGAATCGCCAAAATCGATCCAAACGGCCACCGCTCAAATCTCACAAATCATTGCAAATGTAGCATCGAGTCAATATGGTGGCTGTTCTGCTGATCGAACAGATGAATTATTGGCTCCTTTTGCTGAGTTGAATTACCAAAAACATTTAAAAGATGCCGAAGAATGGATTGAGACACCCGAACGTCGGGAAGCTTACGCGAAGAGCAAAACCCGCAAAGATATCTACGATGCAATGCAAAGTCTAGAATACGAAATCAATACGTTATTCACCTCTAACGGACAAACGCCGTTTACTTCCCTTGGCTTTGGTTTAGGAACCAACTGGTTCGAACGGGAAATTCAACGAGCGATTCTCCAAATTCGCATCAACGGGTTAGGCAGTGAAAAGCGTACTGCTATTTTCCCGAAATTGATTTTTAGTATTCGCCGTGGGGTCAACTTGGCACCTACCGATCCGAACTATGATATTAAAGAACTGGCTTTAGAATGTGCCACTAAACGGATGTATCCGGATATTTTGAATTATGATAAATTGGTTGAATTGACTGGCAGCTTTAAAGTGCCGATGGGCTGTCGTTCTTTCTTGCAAGGCTGGAAAAACGAACGTGGTGAAGAAATCAATGTCGGTCGGATGAATCTAGGTGTCGTGACATTGAATATTCCACGGATCGCCTTAGAAGCAAATGGCGATCAAGAAAAATTCTGGTCACTGCTGGAGGACCGTCTGCAAATCGTTAAAGATGCCCTTGTCTATCGAGTGGAACGCTGTAAAGAAGCGAGTCCCGCCAATGCGCCGATCCTTTATATGTATGGGGCTTTCGGTGAACGTTTGGATCGCAAAGACAATGTCAACGAATTATTCAAAAACAAACGTGCCACTGTTTCGCTTGGTTACATTGGTTTATACGAAGCTGCTTCGGCTTTTTACGGTGGAACTTGGGAACAAGACCCAGAAGCAAAGGCCTTTACGATGGCGATCGTGAAAGAATTGAAAGCTCATGCCGATGCCTGGGGCGATGAATACGGCTATCATTTCAGTGTGTACTCGACCCCTAGTGAAAGCTTGACCGATCGTTTCTGTCGCTTAGATACCGAAAAATTCGGTGAAGTTGAAAATATTACCGACAAAGAATATTATACCAATAGCTTCCACTATGATGTGCGGAAAAATCCGACACCATTTGAGAAACTTGATTTTGAAAAGGACTATCCAAAATACTGTTCTGGTGGCTTTATTCATTACTGTGAATATCCAGTCTTGCAGCAAAATCCAAAAGCGTTAGAAGCAGTTTGGGATTACGCATATGATCGGGTCGCTTATCTTGGAACAAATACCCCTATCGATCACTGTTACGAGTGCGGATATGAAGGAGACTTTAATCCAACCGAACGAGGCTTTGAATGTCCACAATGTGGCAATCACGATCCAAAAAGTTGTGATGTTGTCAAAAGAACCTGCGGGTATCTTGGAAATCCTCAAGCTCGCCCGATGGTCAACGGTCGTCACAAAGAAATCTCTGCTCGGGTCAAACATTTGCAAGAATAATCATAAAAGGAGTGTTAGATTTCTTCTACACTCCTTTTATCGAACAACCCCTGTAATTCACAATAGAAAGAAGTTTTCGTATGAGAAATCCTAAGCCCCAAGAATGGAAAGCAAACGAGTACAGTCAAAATTATATTGCTGATTACAAAGCCTTCAACTTTGTGGACGGTGAAGGCATCCGAAATAGTTTATATGTGAGCGGCTGCCTGTTTGCTTGTGAAGGCTGTTTCAACAAAGCCGTCCAAAACTTTCGCTACGGCACACCTTTTACCCAAGAGCTAGAGGATCGAATCATTGAGGATCTGCGACATGACTATGTTCAAGGACTGACCCTCCTAGGCGGCGAACCTTTCTTGAACACGACGGTCTGTCTGAAAGTTGTTGATCGCGTTCGCGCCGAATTTGGTCATAGCAAGGACATTTGGAGCTGGTCAGGCTACACTTACGAAGAACTGCTCTTGGAAACCCCTGACAAACTAGAACTTTTATCCAAAATTGATATTTTGGTGGACGGCCGTTTTGAACTCAGCAAGCGAAACCTAAACTTGCAGTTTCGTGGTAGCAGCAATCAACGAATCATTGATCTTGCTGCATCTCGAGAACAAGGAAAAGCGGTTATCTGGGCAAAGTGCAAAGATGCTGAAGCAAGCTACGAACAAATCAAAAAACAAATTTAACGACTCAAAACACCGTGCATCTTGAGATGACCCCAAAAGTTAGACCAAAAAATCGAACTTTTGGGGTCACCACATCTTCCTTCAAAGATGATGCACGGTGTTTTTTTTGTTATATAAAAATCAGTGACCAAGCTTTTTAAAGGTACTTACTTGCTTCACGAACCGTCAAAGGCGCCAGACTTTTTTGATGGCGTAGAAGAAAATCTTGGACCCACTGAGGATTCGTCTTGGCATAGTCTCGCAAGCTCCAGCCAATGGCTTTGTTGATAAAGAATTCAGAACTCCCCAAATTGTTGACAAGGATCTCTTCAAGTAATGGTCGATCCATCTGTTCTTTTTGCAACAATTGGTGAAGAATCGCCACTCGCCGTAGCCAAAGATTATCCTCAAGACTCCAACGAAGCATCTCAACCTTTAACGCTGGCAGTCGGCGAACAAGCTTTCTGACGACCTCACTTAGTGCGTCCACGCTATCCCACCAAGATTTCGTTATGACTAACTGTTCAATTTTTGCTAGATCAACGGCTGATAAAAAGGGCTCCAGCGCCACTAAATAATCAATCGCAAGGTACTGGTGTTCCCGATAGCTGCTTTGCCAACATTGATCGATAAATTCCCAATCGATTCGTTTCATTTGTTTTGCTACTTTAAAGGCTGCTTTTTCCTGCTGACGGCGCAACGGTGTAGGGATGCCTAAAAACTCAAACTGATGCCGCATATAGGCGGCCATTTTTTCCCTTCGTTCTTCATCAGCCAAAGCAATCATCGTTTCATATACTTGATAGATCGTCATATTGGTCCTCCTTTTTAGGTCTACTGATCGTCAGATGTTTGCCATAAAGGCAGTACGATATTTTCATAGGTCAGAGGATCGAGATTTGTGACGGTGATTCCCAAAAGACGAATGCCTTTTTCAAGACCTAAAATCTCTTCCCAAATGAGACTGGCTTCCGAAAATAACTGTTCTTTTTTATGAACGTAAATCGGCAAAGTCACTCGTTTAGTGATCGTAGAGTAATCACTGTAACGGACTTTCAACACGACTGTTTTGCCATGTTTCTGTGTGCGCTTTAGTGATCTCTCAACTTCTTCTGCGATGGCGCGTAATTGACTTAAGACTTGTTCTTCACTCGTTAATGGATTGCCGTATGTATGCTCCTTACCGACTGATTTTCGTTCTCTGGTCACACTGACTGGTGAATCATGGATTCCTCTAACTTTACGATACAAAGAATACCCCATTTTGCCAAATTCGCGGATCAACGCCATCTCACTCCAAGTGTATAGATCTGCTCCTGTAAAAATGCCTAACTCATGCATCCTGGGGACAGTTTTCTTCCCGATCCCATGAAATTTATCGATGGGTAGTTGTTGTAAAAAGGCCACTGCCTCATCCGGCATCACCACTGTTAACCCTCGTGGTTTATGATAATCCGAGGACAATTTTGCCAAAAACTTGTTGTAACTGACGCCTGCCGAACAAGTCAAATGGGTCTCATGCCAGATGTCTCGCTGAATCAGACGAGCGATCTTAATTGCTGAAGGACAGTTGATTTTGTTCACTGTGACGTCCAGATACGCTTCATCAATTGAAACTGGTTCGATGATGTCGGTGTATCGGTGAAAAATTTCTCTGACTTGCTGGGACACTTCACGATACTTTTGATGATTCCCCGGTTTAAAAATCGCTTGCGGACAAAGCTCGTAGGCTTTTTGTGCGCTCATTGCCGAATGGATGCCATATTGTCGCGCCAGATAATTCGCTGTCGTGACCACTCCTCGGCCGCCGGTATCACTTGGGTGACGGGCAATGACAAGGGGATGCTTGGCCAGCTCAGGATCATCCCGTTCTTCCACCGAAGCAAAAAAAGCATCCATATCAATATGAATAATTTTGCGGCTCGTATCATTTTTTAAGGGAAATTGCAGTTCCGACATCGTTGCTCACCTCGCTTCTTATTATAAACGAACAGAAGTTCCCTATCAAGCAAGGAATCAAGACAAAGACGCAAAAAGGACCAATTTTCATTGGCCCTTCCCTATACGTTCGCTACTTTTGCTGCACGGTTCATGACCCAAGAAGTTCTGCTATAAGGCAGCTTCTCCTCGTTCATTGGTGCGAATCCGAATCGCTTCTTCCAAAGGGTAGACGAATATTTTGCCATCACCGACTTCATCTGTCCGACAGATCGATACAATCAGCTCAATCACGGCATCGACTTTTTCATCTGCCAAAACAAAGCGGACATTTACTTTCGGTAAGAGAGTCGTGATCACTTCTTGGCCACGAATAAACTCTTTTAACCCTTTTTGATTGCCACACCCGAGAACTTGACTGACCGTCATCCCACTGATCAGATCCGATTGATCCAAAGCGGCTTTTAGCTCCTCTAATTTTTCTTGGCGAATAATCGCTTCAACTTTTTTCATGACTGCTCCTCCACTCTTAAGAATCTAACCCCATAAAGGTAGGATAGGCCGTTTCATCATGTTCGATCCGATCCATCCCCACCGCTTCTTCTTGCTGAGATACGCGAATCGGCATCACCCATTTGATCAAGGTAATTATGACAAAGGATAGGATACCAGCGAACAAAATCGTAAATACGATACTTTCGGCTTGTGCGATAAAAAGATCAACACCGCCATAAAGCAATCCTGAATGTCCACCAACAGCGGGATCGGCAAAGATCCCGGTCATCAAACCACCGAAGATTCCGCCTACCCCGTGACAACCAAAGGCATCCAATGCATCATCTAACCCTAATCGATGTTTGATGACGGAAATAAAGAAGTAACAAAACGGACTGACTAAAGCGCCAATGATAAAGGAAGACCAAAGGGAGACAAACCCCGCCCCTGGTGTGATGGCAACTAAGCCCACCACTGCACCTGTACAAGCACCGACGATTGTCGGTTTTCCCACGACGATTTTTTCGATCAGCATCCAAGAAAGCATCGCACTGGCTGCTGCTGTATTCGTGGTCATTAGGGCGTGGATCGCTAGACCATCAGCTGCTAACGCAGAGCCAGCATTAAAGCCAAACCAGCCAAACCATAAAAGACCGGCACCTAGTACAACAAAGGGAATATTATGAGGACGATATTCGGTTTGATGAAATTCTCGTCGCTTACCGACAACGATCGCTAAGACTAGCCCACTGATTCCCGAACTGATGTGAACGACATTGCCTCCTGCAAAGTCGATCGAGCCGATCGCATCTAAGAAGCCACCGCCCCACACCATATGCGCCATTGGAAAATACACGAAAACCAGCCAGAAGCCAATAAATAGAAAAATAGCAGAGAACCGCATTCTTCCAACGACTGATCCAGTGATAATCGCCGTTGTGATCAAAGCAAACATCATTTGAAAGGCAGCAAACAACCCTTCTGGAATTCCCTCTCCTTCTGACATCGAAACATGATTGAAAAAGACTTTGTCTAAATTGCCAATAAATGATCCTGTCCCGCTAAAGGATAATGTATACCCTAGAGCGACCCAGAGGACGGACGCCAAGCCCATCGTACAAATCACCATCATCATGGTATTGAGGATGTTTTTGCGTCGTTCCAATCCTCCATAAAAAAATGCCAATGCTGGAGTCATTAGAAAAACCATACCGCTACAAATTAAAATAAATGCAATATTCCCTGTATCCATTTTACACGCCTCCCTTTCTATATGTTAGCTATCCTAACACCATATTTTCGAATAAGCTAGATTTTTCTGAGAAAAACATGAATTTTCTGAAAATAGCTGACTTTATATGTTAGGTAATATCACATAAGTGAGCGTGTGGTACAAAAAAATACCGAGAGAAGTCTCGGTATGATTACTCTTCTATTTGGTGATACGCTTGATAGACAAGCTGTTTCTTTACTTGATTACGTTTAGCCACTTCTTTGATTGCTTCTTTTGAGGACATTTCGGCCTCTTCCATCAAGGCAGCTACTTGTTCTGCGTAACTTCCTTCATAAACAATTTCATGTATTTCAGAAGAGCCTTCCACCAACAGACAGCATTCTCCTTTGATTGGCTGCTGCTCTAAATAGTCGATCAATTCAGAAAAGGTCCCTCGCAAGTATTCTTCATGGATTTTTGTCAATTCTCGGCAAATGACTGCCTGACGTTCACCAAATACCTCTAGCATTGTTTCAATCGTCGCTGCGATTCGATAGGGTGACTCATAAAAAATCATCGTTGCTTTCTGGGTCGCTAATTCACTCAAGGCTTGTTTTTGTTCTTTTTTCTTACGAGGTAAAAAGCCATAAAAAAGATTTGGTTGCGGCGATAAGCCTGAAGCAATCAACGCTGTCAAACCTGCCGTAGGTCCCGGAAGCGCAATCACCGCGATTCCTTCAGCTAGACAGGCCTTGACTAATTCATGCCCCGGATCACTGATGGAGGGCATACCAGCATCGCTGCATTGGGCAATGGTTTTGCCCATCTGCAGCTGTTCTACCAACTGCGGAACTCGCTCTTTATAATTGTGTTCATGTAAGCTTTTTTGCGGTGTCGAGATCTCAAAATGATTCAACAATTTCTGGGTATTGCGAGTATCTTCACTTGCGATCAGGTCCGCTTCTTTTAAAATTTTGACACAACGGACCGTCATATCTTCCAAGTTCCCGATCGGTGTCGGAACAAGATACAGTTTTCCAGTGTCTTGTTTATAACTTTGTTGCTTTTGCATGTACTGCTCCTTTCGAAAAAAAGACCAGTGGAAACTGATCTTTTTTCTAACGAACCTATTAGACTGTCAGTCAGTTATTTGCCGCTTTCACGATAGATCACTTCTAGACAAAATGCACAAGGTTCATCATGTTCTCTGCGAGAACCGTATAAGTCATAACAAACATGAAATCCTTCTTCGTAAATCTTTTCTAAATTCATTCGTGATTTAGAAAGTTCTTGTTTGACCGATTCAGCGGGTGCATCTGCCACTTGGTTCAACTCACGAATGTGTTCACGTAAGCGTTGATTTTCCAATTCTAATGTCGTATTTTTTTCGACGATTTCTTGCAAAGACTGCTTCATTTCCGCTAGATTATTTAAGGAATTTTGCAACTCCGATTCTAACTGATTCAATCCGTCATATATTGATCGTTTGTCCATGCTCATTATGGTCACCTACTTATTTTGTCACTAGTTCTTCATAATCATATTCGATTGGTGTTTGCCGATCATGCAAACGGACTTTGATCACTCGGCTCAACAGGTCCAGCCCAACCACACGTCCTTTGCCATCTGGCGTTTCAACTTCCTTGCCGCGATCCGGCAATTCTTTTTTCGCCCGCTCATATTCTTCACTTTCATACTTAAGACAGCACATCAAACGACCGCATAATCCTGAGATTTTCGCAGGATTCAAGGAAAGTCCTTGATCTTTAGCCATCTTGATGGATACAGGGATAAAATCCCCTAAAAACGTCGCACAGCATAGTTTGCGACCACAGGGCCCAACTCCGCCTAGTGCCTTCGCTTCATCCCTGACACCGATTTGGCGCAGTTCAATCCGGGTATGAAATTCACTTGCCAAGTCTTTGACTAATTCGCGAAAGTCAACACGGCTTTCTGCAGTAAACGAAAAAATCAGTTTTGTCCGCTCAAAGGTATAGGCTACTCGAATCAGTTTCATTGGCAACTGATGTGCGCGGATTTTTTCTTTTCCAATTTTTAACGCTTCATCTGCCGCCTTTTGATTGGCTGCTGCCTGTTCCAAATCTTTCTTCGTCGCCCGACGTAAGATAGGTTTGACTACCTGAGGCAAATCGCTCTCATTCATTTCTCTGCTTTTGGTGACGACTGTGGCAAGACATTTAGCATCTTGTGATTCCACGATGACTTGGTCATTTATAGTATAGGTCTGTTTTTTCGGTGTGTAAAAATAAATCTGGCCTACGTCATGATAACGCACTCCGACAACTTCGATCATCTCTGGTCTCCTTTTCCGGCTGCTGCGTTTTATCCATAGATGATTTTCACGGAAAATTGTTCTGCCACACCTTGGAAAGACACATTGGCTTGCAACTTTTTTTGTGCTTGCAATGCGGCTTCAATGGCACGATTGATCTCTTTTCCCCATAAACCTTGCCCCAACAATCGATCCCGCTCCTCTTGAAAGTAAAATAACAAGAGCAAAAAGATTTCTGATTGCTGATTTTTTTCTTTTGCTAGACCCAATAATTTTTTCTGAACAAAAATAAATGCTTGCGGGTCTTTCTTCAAAAGGTAATTCACCCAACGCTTAACAGCATCCTTAGTTTCATTAAACCATTCATCTTGCGAGATTTCAACTGCTTTATGATAACTATTGGTCAAGTGGCTTAGAAGTCGGCTTGTCTCTTTAGAAAGTCCCTCTTCTTGTAACTTTTCTTGCAGTTTTTCTTTTGACAAAGGAGAGAAATGAATGATCTGACAGCGAGACTGGATGGTTGGCAAAATACGACCAAGGCTCTCCGTTTCTAAGATCGCCAGAAAGTTTCCCACTGGTTCTTCTAAAAACTTTAGTAAACTGTTGGCAGCGCTGTTGTTCATTTTGTCAGCTTGAGACAAAATAAAGATTTTCAAACGGCTTTCAAAGCCGCTTTTTGAGAACTCCTCTTGCAGCTGTCGAATCTGGTCGACTTTGATCATCTGCCCATCAGGTTCAATTTGGATAACGTCAGGATGCTCTCCTTGGGCGATCCGTAGACAATTGCTGCATGCACCACATGGCGCTTCTTCTTGTACATTGGCACAAAAAAGGCGTTTTGCGAGCCATAGACTTAGTTCATGCTTGCCAGTCCCCTTGTCCCCTTCAAAAAGATAAGCATGAGCAATGCGCCCATGCTTGATACTTTTTTTTAGTTGGGCAAAAACAAGAGGCTGGTATTCTTGTAGAAATAACTCCTCCATGAAATGCTCCTTTTTTAATATTGATGGAATCCGTCAACTGGCAGCACGAATACGGTGGCGCCACCGACTTCGACTTCGACTGGATAAGGAACTTGACCATCTAAGGATATATCTAGTGACATCGGTGTCGAGACATATTGCTTTCTTGATTGACAGGTTTTTTTAATCAATTCTAACGCATCTTGCACACGGTCATCTTCAATACCAATGATAAACGTACTATTACCAGCCTTTAAAAAACCACCCGTTGATGACAATTTTGTAGCACGGATATTGGCATCAATAAACTCATTTGCCAAACGATTACTGTCTTTGTCTTGTACGATTGCCATAATTAATTTCATGGGACCATCTCCTTTGTGTTATCCAACCTACCCTAGATTGATTTGAAGTAAGCAGGATACGATTCAACGATTGCTGAATAGCTGGATTCAACAACTTCTTGTAACCCCATTCTAGCATCAATCTTATGAATGCGTACAGGATTTTCTTCCGCTAGCTTTAGATACGCATGACGAACCCGTTGATGAAACTCCAATCCTTCCGAATCTAGTCGGTCATATTGATGTGCACGATTTTCTTGGATGCGACGCAAGCCAGTATCAGAGTCAACATCTAGATACAAGGTAAAATCAGGGGTCGTTCCTTCCGTCGCAAACTCGTTGATCCGTGCGATCTCAGGAATCCCGATGCGACGTCCAGCTCCTTGATAGGCAAGCGAACTGTCAACAAAGCGGTCACAGATCACGATGTGTCCGGCGTTCAATGCCGGCAGGACAACCTCAATCAAGTGTTGGCGGCGTGCCGCTGCATAAAGTAAAGCTTCGGTCCGCTCATCCATTTCTTCATTTCGCGGATCTAAAATAATTTTACGAATTTTTTCAGCGATTTTAACTCCGCCAGGTTCTCTTGTTTTAACGATTTTTCTTGTTGCTTCAAGCTGTAACCGAGGATACAATTCTTCGATCACACTGGTTTTTCCAGCACCATCCGGTCCTTCGATGGTTATAAACAATCCATTCACCCTAATTGCCTCCAATATCTTTATAATTCTCGGCGACCTTCTACTGCTTTTAGCAAGGTCACTTCATCCGCGTATTCAATATCGCTGCCCACAGATAAGCCATGAGCCAAACGCGTGACTTTAATACCGGCAGGCTTGATCAAACGCGACATATACATCGCCGTCGCTTCGCCTTCCGTGGTCGCATTGGTCGCAATGATCACTTCTTTGACCTGATCATCATGCAGCCGCTGTATCAGGGATGCAATGTTGATATCTTCTGGACCTGTCCCTTCCATCGGGGATAACACGCCATGCAGCACATGATAAAGTCCATGATACTCGCGGACTTTTTCTAATGCCATGACATCTTTAGGCTCTTCAACTACTAAAATCGTTTCTTTGTCTCTTGTGGGATCACTGCAGATTTCACAAGGATCTTCTTCCGTTATATTTCCGCAAATACTGCAAAAGTGCAAATCTCGTTTAACACTAAGCAACGATTTAGCAAACTCATTGACGACTTCTTCTTTCATATCAATCGTATAAAATGCCAAACGTGTTGCGGTTTTTTGTCCAATTCCCGGCAGTTTCATGTAACTGTCGATCAATCGGGCGATCGGTTCAGGATATTGCACCGTCATTTCTCCTTTTATAGACCCGGAATGTTTCTTGTATATTTGCCCATTGTTTGTTCCGATTCTTTTTCAATTTTCTTTAATCCGTCATTGATGGCTAAAATGATCATATCTTGCAGCATTTCCACATCGTCAGCATCAACGATTGCTTCATTGATAGCAATGTCTTGTAACGTCTTATCGCCAGTAAAGGTCGCTTTGACATAGCCATTTGTCGATTCGCCGATAAATTCTTTGCTGTTTAGTGCTTCTTGTTCTTTCATCATTTCTTTTTGCATTTTTTGCATTTGTTTCATCATGCCTTGCATATTTCCCATGCCTCGCATCATTATTCATCACTCCATATTCATTAATTTTCTTCAATGCTGGTTAATTCACCAAATAACTCTTGCGCTTTTGTTACTAAGTCGTCATTTTCTGGTTCGACAGGAGCGGCTTCGGTCTCTTCTTGCTCTACTTCAATTTCTGACTCTTCCGTTGCTTGACCGCCAGCCAAAAACTCTTGTCGTAGCGTCGGCCAACTTTCTTTTGTAATAAAGACAGCCTGTGGGGCGTAGTCTTTGATCATACGGGACAATTGATTATGGATCATCAATTGAAACTCTTGGTCGTTACTTGCTCGCTGACATAAGATCTCATAGTCAAAAGCGATCACGACGCCCGATTCGCTGGCAGCTTTTGCTTCACTGGAGTGCAGCATAGCTCTTTGCGTCACGGAAAGAGACATCAAAAGATCGTCCCAAACATTACGAACATTTGCCAAGTCTTTCTTCGTTGCACTTTTCAGCACTTGGAACACGCGTTCCTTTGGTAAACGGAACGTAGTGGTCGCCTTGGTTTTCTTCACTGGCGCGGTGGTTTCAGCAACGGCACCTGTCGGTCGATTCTCTTGCAGTCGTTGCACCTCTGCCTGAAGTTTTTGCAGTGCTTGACGTAACTGCGCCACTTCTTGACTATTGTCAGCTGAATTGCTGGCAACAGCAGCACTTTCTGGATCATTGGCTAATTTGACCACAGCCACTTCCAAATAGATCGTAGGATTGTTCGTAAATCGTACTTCATTTTGCGTATCGTTTAAGACCGTGATCCAGTGATAGATTTTTGCTGGCGGGGTAATTTTTGCCAGTGTTTGAAACGCTTCAGTCAACTGCAGAGACTTTTCAGATAGCAGCTGCGGCGCTTGTTGATACATCAGCAAGTCTCGACAATAAACCAACAAGTTTTCCAATAAACGGCGGGCTTCTTTACCAGAGGCTAATAACTCCCGCAAGGTCGCTAACGCATCGGCAACTTCTTTTTCCCCACAAGCCTGCATCAGACGGTCCATCATTTCATAGGACAAGCTGCCCGTCACTTCTAAAGCATCTTGGGTCGTTACGGTTCCATCACTAAAAGCGATCGCCTGGTCGGTGATACTCAAGGCATCCCGCATACCGCCTTCTGCGGCTCGCGCAATGATCTGTAAAGCTTCTGCTTCGTAATTGATCTCGCTAGTAGTAAGGACCGTTTCCAAATGACCCACGATGTCTTGCGTATTGATCCGTTTGAAATCAAATCGTTGGGTTCGGGAAATAATCGTTGCTGGAATCTTATGGGGCTCTGTTGTTGCCAAAATAAAGACAACATTTTTCCGTGGTTCTTCCAATGTTTTTAGTAATGCATTAAATGCGCCTGTTGACAGCATGTGCACTTCATCAATGATATAAACTTTGTATTCTGCTTGGGTCGGTGCATAGTTCGCACGATCACGAATAAAGCGAATTTCTTCTACACCGTTGTTACTTGCCGCATCGATTTCGATCACGTCTTCTTGCGTTCCTGCTGTGATTGAGCGACACATGTCACACTCATTGCAAGGCTCGCCATTGACTTGGTTCGGACAATTGATGGCTTTGGCAAAAATTTTCGCTGCACTTGTTTTCCCGGTTCCTCGAGGGCCCGTAAACAAGTAAGCATGCGAGATTTGATTTTGATCGATTGCATTTTTTAAGGTTTGGGTAATTGCTTTTTGTCCGACAACATCATCAAAACGCTGAGAACGCCAAACACGATATAATGCTTGATAGGCCATAGTTTTCCACACTCATTTCAAAATTCGCTACCTTCTATTATACGTAATATCAGCTAAAAAAACCACCGTTTGCGTGGTGGAATCTTAAAAGAAATGGAAATTTAATTCGAAGAGCCATTCCGCGCGCTTTCACTCACTATATCCTTTTATTCCTCCCTATTTTCAAGAAAAAAGACCATTCCTCTTCTCCAACTTTAGACTGATAACGTAAATCTCACCTCCTATGGTATAATGAATCTACGTTCATCTATTGTGATGAAAACAATTTAAAGGAGGACTGAAAATGGGTATTATCAAAGCGGCAACAAGCGCAATTGGCGGCGGATTAGCAGATCAATGGCTAGAGGTGATCGAGCCTGACAATATGAGCGATTCGACAGTAATGACAAAAGGTGTCAAAGTGCGGCGTAATGACAAACGCGGTTCTAACAGAAAAGGCACGGAAGATGTCATCACTGATGGGTCAGTGATCCATGTCTATCCGAATATGATGATGTTATTGGTTGATGGCGGGCGAATCATCGATTATACCGCTGAAGAAGGCTACTATACCGTCAAAAATGAATTAGCGCCTTCGATGTTGAATGGTTCATTGAAAGATGCGATTTCTGAAACCTTCGACCGCTTTAAGTTTGGCGGCGTTACACCACAAAAACAACAAGTTTTTTATATCAATCTTCAAGAAATCAAAGGAATTCGCTTCGGTACTTCATCGCCTTTGAACTATTTTGACAACTTTTATAACGCAGAGCTATTCTTACGGGCGCACGGAAACTATTCCTTACGAATTACCGATCCAATTTTGTTCTATACGAATGCGATCCCAAAAAACAAAAGTCAAGTCGATATCAACGACATCAATGAGCAGTACTTAGCTGAATTTTTGACCGCCCTACAAACCGCGATCAACAAAATGTCCGCTGATGGCGAACGAATTTCTTACGTTCCATCTAAGAGCATGGAATTAAGCAAATATATGGGAACAGTTCTTGATGACAGCTGGCGAGAACTCCGCGGCATGGAAATCGTTTCTGTTGCCGTAGCGAGCATCTCTTATACGGATGATTCCGTAAAACTGATCAACATGCGGAACCAAGGGGCAATGTTAGGCGACCCTTCGATTCGTGAAGGCTATGTTCAAGGTTCGGTTGCTCGTGGTATGGAATCTGCCGGTAGCAATGCCGCTGGGGCTACGACTGGGTTTGTTGGCATGGGCATGGGGATGAACGCTGGCGGCGGTTATTTGAACCAAGCGTCTCAAAACAACCAGCAGCAGATGCAGCAGCAACAGGCTTCCGCACAAAACAGCGCAGATCATTGGGACTGTCCACAATGCGGCACCTCTAATACTGGTAAATTCTGCAGCAATTGCGGGACGCCAAAACCAACGAGCGATGGACCAAGCCTGAAAATGAAATGCAGCGATTGTGGTGAAGTGATCGATTTAGCCAACGGCATTCCAAAATTCTGTCCGAATTGCGGCAAACCTTTCAAAGGTGTCCCAGTAGACTAATTGAGGAGGATTGCTGATGGATGTTATCACACATAAGTGCCCCAATTGTGGGGGCGCTTTAACCTTTGAACCTGGTGATCAAAAATTTCATTGTCCATTTTGTCTGAGTATTTTTACTGAAGACGAAGTCACTGCCTTCGAAGAAAAGCAAAAAGAAGCGCAGATGGCCGATACTCCTGTCTCAGATCCTTCTGCAGCGACCGAGACTGAACCGTCCCTTCAAGAAGAAGTTAGAGAGCAAGCCGATGCACAAGCGGGGCAGATGGACCTTTTCACCTGCCCCAGCTGCGGTGCTGAAATCGTGACGGATGCGACTACAGCCGCAACCTATTGCTACTTTTGCCATAACCCGGTCGTTTTGTCGGGACGGCTTTCAGGAGAATTTTTACCTAACAAAGTCCTCCCTTTTGCCATCGAAAAGGAAGAAGCAACTGCGAAATTCTTAGAATGGGCGCAAAAGAAAAAATTTGTGCCACGGGATTTCTTCGATCAAGCACAAGTAGAGAAATTGACTGGTGTGTACTTCCCTTATTGGGTCGTCGATGCTGAGATGAATGGCTCGCTTTCAGGTATGGGTACCTCTTTGCGTATTTGGCGCGTTGGTGATATTGAATATACTGAGCACAAACAATACGATGTCTTGCGACGAGGAAAAATCAAGGTGAATGAATTGCTCAAGCATGCGCTGTCAAAAAACGTTCAGCAAAAAATGGTGACTGGCGTTCAGCCGTTTCCCCTTGAAAAAGCTGTTAATTTTCGCAGTCAATATTTAGCCGGCTTCCAAGCAGAAAAAAGAGACATTGAATACATTGATCTTTCTGACGAAGTCAAAAACGAATTATCGGGTTATGCTGAAAATCTGCTAGCAGGTACCGTCAATGGCTATACTAGTTTTAAACGCAACAATCGTTCCATCAATCTAACAAAAGAAGAAAACAACTACGTTTTGCTTCCTGTATGGCTAGTGACCTATCGAGCCGATGATGAAAACAAGAGTGCCTTTTATTATGCGATGAATGGGCAAACCGGAAAAGTCAGCGGTGTTTTACCGATTAGTTACAAGCGCTTGGGAATCGTCAGTGGCGCAATTTTCGCGGCAACGACCATCCTCGCATTGATTGGAGCGTATTTCTTATGAAAAAACTATCTTATTTGTTGTTACTGCTGGTTGGTTTTTTCTTAACCGCCCTGCCCGCCTTCGCAGCCGAAGAGACAGTCGCAGACCACGCTGGACTCTTTACCGAACAAGAGATCCAGAAGTTGAACGAAGAAGCAGAAGCGCTGAATGCAAAGATCAAAGGCGAAGTTTTTATTCAAACAACAAACAGCAATACGGGAGATATCGAGTTGTACACTGATCGATATCTTTCAAGACGGATCGGCAACGACAACAACGGTTCGGCATTGGTGATCGATATGGCGCAACGGAAATTTCACGTTTCGACTTCCGGAAATATGATCGATTATCTTACCGATTCACGTCTAGATAAGCTACTTGATGCGGTATTTGACCAGATGGCAGAGGGAAATTATTATCAAGCTGCATTGGTCTATCTGCAAAAAGCAGAGGGTTTTGTGGAAGCAGGTGTTCCTGCCGATCATTATCGTATCGATCGTGATACCGGAAAAATTACTTATTACAAAGTGATAACGCCACTAGAAATTGCTATTTGCTTAGCGATCGCGGCAGTGATCAGTATCGCTTTTTTCATCATTGTTAAATCCCGTTACCAATTAAAAATGGGCGGCTACAAATTTAACTATCTAGAAAAATCAAGTATTGATCTGACCCAAAAAGAAGATCGCTTAGTCAATTCCTTTGTCACAACCAGACGCATCCCCCGTCCTTCGAATAATGGTGGAGGCGGTGGTGGCGGTTTTTCTGGCGGCGGCGGTGGCAGTACGACCCACTCTTCTGGTGGCGGAACATTCGGCGGCGGCGGACGCAGCTTTTAATTTTTCAAGAGTTCCTTTAATCAGGAACTCTTTTTTTGTTGACAATTTTCATAAAAACATCTACTATTTAGGAAAATATAGGAAATGAGTTGATTATATGTTTGAAATTATTAGAAACAATAAACTTTTTATCAGTTTGAGTAGTTTGCTAGTTTTTTTGACTGTCCTGACAAACCTCGCTTTCCCTTTGCTTCTACAAGAAGATCACGCACTGCGCTTTGATCATCTCGTCGGCTTATTAGCGTTCATATTAAGTATTACTTATTGCGCGCAATTCTTATTGATTGTGATGAAAGAGCGCTATGCAGCTTCGATGAATGTTCGCCATCTCTTAGAATTGTTAAAAAAAATGAAAAGGAAGAGTTATGTAGAACTCTCTGAAAAGGAGCCCACTTATCTATTAAACCGCATCTTTGGCGTTGTTGATTCCTTATACTTGTTTATTTGCGGTAGTTTTAGCGAAGCCATTCGCTGCTTTTTCTTATTGCTGATCCCACTTTTTTTGTGTTTCCAATTGCATTATTTACTGGGTTTCATTTTACTATCGCTATTTCCCATCAATGTTTTTGGGTTTCGATGGATCAATCAACAGTTGAGTATTAAGATGAAAAATATGCAAGAAGCATTTGCTCTTAGCAATAAGGAAATGTTAACAACATTGTCCCATATTGATACAATGAAGCAATGGAGTGACGCTGTTCTTGAGCAGCTGTTTTCCTCTCAATTGACATCGATGTATCAAACATTAGCAAACACCAATACTTTTGCCCAAACGACTAGTTTAGTCCTTAATGCGATCAATCAGATCGCCCAGATCGGCGTCTATTTGTTTATGATTCAAGGAATATTACAAGATGAACTGCCAACCTCTGCGTTGATTTTGATTGGCGTGCTATTACCCATTTACTTTTCTGCATTAAGTGGTTTAACGAAAATCAATCTTGATACAGCTACTCTGAGGACCAATCAACGTTTTGTTAACGAAGAATTGGCTGCTCCCGATGACCGCTGGAACCAAACGTGTGAAGCTACTCTGAGTCTTACTTTCGACCACCCTGTCGTATCCATTGGCAACCACAGCTTTTCCTTTCCCATTGAAGAAACCTTGAAACCTGGTGAACATATTTACTTGGCTGGCGCTTCAGGAAAAGGAAAATCAACGTTTTTAAAGGCAATTGCTGGCCTTTATCCATCAGAAGGAATTTCGCTTTCAACGAAGAGTAAACGCATCAAGCCAAGAAACCCTGAAACAGATAAAACCCTCTACCTTGCTCAAGACCCTACGATTCTCTCTCGGACAATTGAAGAAAATCTTGTATGGGGAAGAAAAATGACGGGAGAAGAAAAAACAATTATCGAAACCTCTGGTATTTTAGCGCCCATTTTTCAACAGCGCTCATGGACTAGCAGGCTTGCGGAAAATGGTGCCGACTTGTCTGGAGGAGAAAAGCAAAGAATCGCTCTAGCTCGCATATTATTAAGTGATGCCGAAATCATTCTTTTAGACGAAGCTACCAGCAGCCTTGATGATGAAGCTGCCGAAAAGATTATGAAGTGTTTAAAAAAACATGCAGAAAAACGCATGATCATCTATACTAGTCATAAGAAAGAGGAGCAACGCTTTTGTGATCGTACAATCGCTTTGTAGGAGGAACCGATGAAAGATTATTATACCGTTGAAGAAGTCGCTGAAAAACTGGGCGTAACGACTCGAACCATCCGAAATTATCAAAAGACCAACCAACTTAAAGGGACAAAAATTGGCGGGCAGTGGCGCTTTTCTTACAAAGATGTGGCTTCGTTTATGGGCGAACCATTTGAAGATCCCCTGCTTTCTTTTGCTTCAATACGTTCAGAAAAACAGATACCCGAAAGCTTACTTGCCATTGATTTCTTTATTGAATCAGAGGAATTGCTACAACAGCAAAAAAAAATCGTTATTGATGAGTTCAATGCACTTTACTCAGGGGAAAGTCGGCGTTTTTACTTTGAAAAAATCAACCCAACGATGGCACGATTTACATTGGTCGGACCGTTGAAATATGTAACAACCTTTGGACAGTGGATCGAAACAATACTTTCTCTCCCAAAGTAATCATCTGAGCGCCTGCTTTGAATTTAAAAGAAGAGACCCAATTAGGAGAATGTCTAATCAGGTCTCTTCTTTCTTTTTTGGAAGGCTTGTTGCACTCAGATGATTTCCTTAAACACAGAGAAATCAATATTGCCGCCGGAGACCAATGCCACAGTTTTCTTTCCTCGAAGCAAATGATCGATCTGTCCGCTTAAAATCGCCGCCGTACTTAATGCACCAGCCCCTTCTGCGATGACTTTTTCCCTCAATGCTAAGTAATGGATCGCTTGTTCGATATCGGATTCTTCAACTAAGACCGTTTCATCGATACGGGTCTTTAAAACATCATAGGTCAGTTCCCCTGCCAAAGCAACATCACAGCCATCGGCGATCGTTCTACTGCGGCGATTGGCTACTAGCTTTTGCTGCCAAAGTGAGGCGATCATGCCATAAACGCCATAGGATTGAACGCCGATGATTTTGACTTCTGGACGAAGTTCTTTTAAGGCTAAAGCAATCCCAGCAATCAACCCACCACCGCCGATGGGAATAATGACATTATCAACATCTGGAAGATCCTCCAACAGTTCGATCGCAATCGTTCCTTGCCCCTCCATTACTGCACGATCATCAAAGGGAGAGACAAATACTTCGCCACTATCTTTCATGGCGTCTAGTGTCAGTTGTTTGGTTTCATCAAACGTCTCTCCTGCTAAAACGACTTGTGCGCCATAACTTCTTGTCGCCTCTATTTTTGTTTTGGCAGCCGTTAATGGCATAAAGATTCGGACATTGATCCCCAGTAACGATCCGGCGAGAGCAACACCTTGCGCATGATTTCCTGCAGAACAGGCAATGACACCGCGAAGTTTTTCTGCATCAGTCAATGACGCGAGTTTGTTATACGCCCCCCGCGCTTTAAAGGAGCCGGTACGCTGTAGATTTTCTAATTTCAAAAATATCGTGCCCTCTTTTTCTTTGCCTAAAATATTACTTGGTGCAAGTGGTGTATGGATCATGATTGGTTTCAATCGTCGATACGCAGCAGCGATCCCCAGACTGTCCGTCAACACTTCCTCAATCACAAACGTTCCCCCTTTTTTGTTTTTTTATACTCTCATTGAAGCACAGAACTTGTAGAAAAACAATCTGGGGAACTCGTACAAGCAAAGATCGGTTCCCCTTTCTTTACACGTCACTGTCACCAAATATTCTTACAGAAGAATTTTCAGAAAATAATGACATTTCTTTTCTGAAGTGCTATACTTAGAAAAATTAAAAAAGGGTGTGAACGAATGACAATCGATTGGTCAAATTTAGGGTTTTCTTATATCAAAACGCCATGGCGTTTTTTGGCAACATGGAAAGACGGTTCTTGGAATGAAGGCGAACTTACCGAGGATAATTATCTGCATATCCACGAGGGATCAACCGCTCTTCATTATGGACAGCAATGTTTTGAAGGACTAAAAGCCTACCGAAGAAAAGATGGCGGCATCAATTTGTTCCGTCCAGACGAAAATAGCAAACGGATGAACCGCAGTGCCTATCGCCTGCGTATGCCAGAGGTTCCTGAGGCCTTTTTCTTAGATGCGGTAAAACAAGTAGTAAAAGCAAATCAGGAATATGTTCCGCCTTATGGCAGCGGCGCCACCTTGTATATTCGTCCTCTATTGATTGGCGTCGGAGAAAATATCGGTGTAAGCCCAGCACCAGAGTATATTTTTACGGTTTTTTGTATGCCGGTCGGACCTTACTTTAAGGGCGGATTGACACCAACCAATTTCATTGTTTCTGATTATGATCGCGCGGCACCAAATGGTACTGGCGCAGCCAAAGTTGGTGGAAATTATGCGGCGAGTTTGTTACCTGGATACGAAGCCCATCAACGGAAATTTTCCGATTGCATCTACCTTGATCCAGAAACGCATACCAAAATCGAAGAAGTCGGTTCTGCCAACTTTTTCGGGATCACGGCTGCTAATGAATTTGTGACACCAAAATCTCCTTCTATTTTACCAAGTATCACAAAATATTCATTGCTGCATCTAGCGCAACATTCATTAGGATTGACCCCTGTGGAAGGTGATGTTTATCTCAATGAGCTGGATCGTTTTGTCGAAGTGGGTGCCTGCGGAACAGCTGCTGTTATTTCCCCGATCGGCGGGATCCAAAACGGCGAGGATTTCCATGTGTTCTATAGCGAAACGGAAGTTGGTCCACAAACAAAAGCATTGTATGACCAATTGACCGGCATTCAATTCGGCGATATTTCGGCACCAACCGGTTGGATCTTTGATGTTCCATTGGATTAAGCGAACCGGGCTACATCCTCTTCAACCGAACGATCACTACGGACCGTTCGGTTTTTCTCTTACTATCGATCAATTTATCATCACTGCATCAGAATTGATTGCCACAACTCTTTTGACTTGTTACAATCATAGCAAAGGGAGGCGTAATGATGGGCAAACGATTCGGCTATTCTTTGCTAGCAACAGCCTTGTATTTGGTGGTTTCCAATATTGGTAATCTCGTTTTTGGTATTAACCGCAGCTTTAGTTGGACCACAACGTTGTGGGAAGCATTTTTCTTTTTTATTTTCGTGTTCTTATTCCAACAATTTCGAAAAAAATAAGCAGCGATCCTCGCTCATAAAAAAACGAGGATCGCTGCTTATTACTTTTTAGGAATCTCAGCCTCTAACAAAAAAAGCGCCAAATCCCTTCATACAAAAGGATTTGACACTAAGAAAAATTATTTAACTGTTACCATTATAGCCTCCCCTGACCTTCTTTCATAAAATTTCTCTTCCTATATAATAGCAATCTGTATGGAAACAGTCATCTCAATAAACGTCAATAACCTTCTTGTTGTATGGTCAAAGTATGGTCATTTTAAAATTGATTTTTATGTTTCGGTTTTTCTGGTACAATGAATATATAATTTTAACGAGAGAGGGTTTGAAATGAAAAAAATAGTTTTGTTGGGATTAGGGATAGTTTTTCTTTCTGGTTGTACATCTAATAATAATGAGACGAGCAATTCTTCTTCACAAAAAAAAGATAGTGTTAGCACTTCTCACTCAGTTGCTACTCCTGTTTCTGAATCATCTTCGGAATCTGAGGCTGCAGGAGTTACTTTTGAAAACACTACTCTTACAACTCCTGAAGGTATATTTACTTTGACTGGATCTAAAAGTAATGAGAGTGAAGATGGAGACAAGTCTATTTTTGTTACTTTTGATTACGAGAATACAACTGAAGAAAATCAAAATTTGGAGTTTCTTATTTGGGATTATTTCGATGCAAAACAAATTTTTCCAGATACAACAGAAACCTTAAGTCCATTAATGTATATGGATGACTTTGAATATTATGATTTATACGATAAAACTCAAGTTGAAATTAATCCTGGCGCAACCGTTCAAGCCGGTTATGGATATTTACTAAAAGACGCTGATTATCCTTTAATTATTGATTTTACGGAAGATCCTTCAACCCCAATAGGAAGAATAGAATACGATTATTAAAACCTCAATGCTCCTACCTGAATTGGTAGAGAGCTTTTTATTTTACACTTACTTGACCACCTAAATATAATTTTTGGTTGCTGGTGAGTATAATAGTCGAAAACAATTTGCAGTCCAAGAGTATTCGGTGATTGGTAAGACGAAGATTATGATTGAGTTTGAAAATATCAATGTTCGATAAGCGTATTACTTTGCCTATTCAGTAAATTACTATATGATGATTATTATGATGACGGAACATAGTTCCACTTGCACGGCATATGAGAATATGCTGTGCTTTTTTTATGATTGGAACAATTTTAACTTCAAGATGAATCATTAAACAATTCTAATTTGTGATATGCAGTATCTGGAATATTTTTCAAAACGATTGACATCCTATAAAATAATGGTATATTAAAAATAAATATGCCAACGCTCTCACTCCTTTAAGGCAGATACGTTCTGAGGTGAGGGCTTTTTTTATTTTAAGGAGGTTGCTATTTTGGAAAATATTCCTGAACCTTTATCCTACATGAAACAATTAGAAAAATTACAAAGTAGAGGAATGACATTCGATAATTGGGAATTTGCAGAATCGATGATTCAGCAGATAGGATACTATAGAATTAAAGAAGCTGCTTATCCTCTTGCAAAGGTTGTCAACAAAGAATTAATTTATGATGGAATTAGATTCCGAGACGTCATCACAAGATATCTACAAGATAAAAACTTACGAGTATACTTACTCCATTCAATTGAAGAAATCGAAGTTTCTATAAAAACAAAGTTCTCTAACACATTAGGTTTTCATGGACCATTCACTTATTTAGACTTCTCTTCTTGGTGCAACAGAGAAGAGTATTGTAAGCACTATTTAAATGATCAACAAAAAAACTTTATCTATCGTTTAAAAGCCAAAATGAGAACTTCTAATTCTCGTGATATCAGAGACAAAAGAAATTTAAATGAGAAAAATCTCCCGACAGTTTGGTTAGCTACTGATATTCTTACTTTCGGAGATATCCTTCATTTACTTGAGTTAATGTCTAATAATAATCTTAAGCGAATTGCTGACTGTTATGATTGTACGCCAAAAGAATTTATTTCTTGGATAAAATGCTTAAAGTTTGTTCGGAATATTTGTGCTCACAATGCTAATATTATTGATATAAAGCTCAACACAACACCTACAATTATTGAAGAGTGGCGACCTCTATTGTTTCAGTTTTCTGACGGAAAATACACAGATAGAATCGCGGTTATTTTATGTATAATAAATAGAATGATGTTAAAAGTTAATCCTAACTATAATTTCAATAAAATATATTCTCCTGTTTCTACAATCATATCTAGGGATAGCAATATTGCAAAAACTTTAGGTTTTAAAGATCATAATTGCCTTAGTGAACTATTTCCAAAAAGTCCAAAAATAACTAACCGTCCCCACAAAAAAGGATCAATCAAATGAATAACGAATTGAAAAGTGAAGACAAAGAAATATTACAATCTTTGAATAGAATTGTGAATATAATAAAAGATGCGCTGGATAAAGAAGCGATAGATGCTGCATTTTTCTGTAGTTTATCAATACCTGATATCATGGGACAATTTTGTTATCCTGAATTAAGGGAATATACAAATAAAAATGTTGTAGGTAAAAGATATATACGATGGTATGATGAGCATGTTTTTAAATATGAAAATCCTCCGCTAAATAAAAATTATAACGACAATATATTTCAAAATATAAACCAAATAGATGGAACAATATTATATGCTATTCGGTGTAAATATTTCCATCAAGGAAGTTTAGTCCATAATGAAGTAAAAAGTAAATTACAGAAGAAGTATTATAAACTAATAGGTAGTAGTGAAAAAGAACTAAAGCTAAATATTTCTTTTGATTCCATTGGAACATCATATGGATACTCTACAACAAATTACGATAACTCCATAACTATCAAAGTAAATATTGGTAAGAGAGATTTATCTAAAATTTTAATGCTACATGGAATGCAACTTCTTAAAGTTAACAAAGAATCCCTCCTACTTGATTCTGAGTAAGAGGGATTTATTATGTCCCTTTTAGGACTTGAAATACAACCGGACGGTTATGAACCGTCTGCTCTAACCTACTGATCTAAAGTACATAACAAAAACAACCACTCCCGGGGAGGAGTGGCACAATTAGATAAAAAAGTTTTTTTATATGGAAAATTAATTATATGAGCAATCTAAAATTTATTCAAACCTTTTGCTCAAAAATAACCCACCCTCAAGGAGAGTGGGCCTGAAAAAAGATATAAAATGAAATAGCCCCGGTTAAGGCTATGATTTTATTCTACAAGAACATATTTTTTATTTCAACAAAAAGTCCACCCTATTCTGCCTAGAGTGGACCAAAAGAAAAGTAAACAAATGAAAAATTGGATTGGTTGGTATGATTCTACATTACATCCATTATTAATTAAATTCAACAAATTTATGACGATTTTCTAATCAATAATATCTATTACATTGAAATAATGCTAAAATAAAAAAATCGAAGAGTACTAGGCACACTTCCCCAAGCATTACCGCCTAATACTCCTCGTAGAGTATTGCACGCACCTACTAATCTATAGGATAAACTTGGTTACTGCAAGTATATTAACTTTTGAAGGAAATAAACAAAGGCTCCCTACTCTAATTTGAGTAAGGAGCTTTTTATCTGGAACGAATCAGCTGTTAAAAATCAGGTTTACGATTCAAAACATTCGCAAGACGGTTATAATAAGGCGCAGCGTCTGTCCAGTTTGTTAAGAATGGGACTTCTTTTCCTGTATTCGCATGATACACTTGTCGAATTGCTCTCATTTCATCTTCGTGTCCAATTGCATATGCATGCTGACCATTAAACCAACGCACAGGCGCATTTTTATTTGCTTGATAAAATACCCACATCAATATTTCCTCACTTTCATTTACTGTATTGTCATTTATTGGTGTTAAAAATAAATCAGTTTCAAGTTGTCTTCGTGTCACAAGCCCCGGTATAACAGAGCCATTTCCATTTACATATTTTTTCATTTCGTTAGCTGCAGCTTGCCAATTTTTTGAATTGACATAAGTTAACAGTGTAGAACCCTGTAAAATATTCACACCCAAATTAAAGTGAAAACTTGCTAGGGCATCAAACTGGTTTTGGTTCAACTCTACCGTAACGTATTTATAAATACCGGGTAAATGGTTGTCTATATCCTGCTTCAGAAAATTGTTTGCTTGTTCTAAAGTAATAGTCATTCCAGCATATACACCTTGTGTATGACCATATCCTATTGTCCAAACACCAACAGAATCTTGATACGCAGTCAACCTTAATCCTTCGAAGCCTTTGATCAACTCAAAACCATTCTGAGATAGTTTCATATTTTCATTAGCCATACTTTCTCCTCCTCCTGACGATTTAGAAATCAGGTTTTCGATTCAAGACATTGGCCAAACGATTATGATAAGGAGTTGCATCAGTCCAATTTGTCAAAAACGGAACATCTTTACCTGTGTTCGCTTTATAAATTTGCTGAATTGCTTTCATCTCATCAGCGTGACCGATAGCATATGCATGCTCTCCATTGAACCAACGAACTGGTACATTTTTGTTTGCTTGGTAAAATACCCACATTAACATTTCCTCGCTTTCTGTATCTGGCATATTTCCATCATCTGCATTATTCAATCTATAATATTCAGTTGGTGCTGGCCCCATTCGTCCATCTGCTATAGTTGATCGAATGTTATTATCATATGCATTGCAATGAATGATTGTACCGTTATCTAAAAAGACTCCCGTATGCCCATCATTTGCCCAATACTTTGATAAGAAAATGTCACCTCTGCGACATTCCGTTCGTGAAATTTTTTTTGCGATAGGCGGTAAAGTTGTATCGTGTAACGATCCGGTCCACCCCATACTTCCCACTGGGATAAATCCACCAGCTATCAAAGCGAAATACACTGCGGAACTACAGTCATAACTATTAGGTCCCAAACGTCCATCTTGGCTGTAGTTTACTTTACCTTCTCGGTCTTTAAACCACTGAATCATATTATTTATACTACCCAAATCTAAAGCCTCCTTTGGAAATATATTTCGTGCGTCCACGAGTTCGAAACATGTTCCCTATCTCCACTTATAGTATAAATCGAAGTATGAATCAAAAGAGGTCAAACCGATAACCAGCCTAACCTCTTTGCAATTTCATTAATAAATTCCGCATCTCTTCTCTTTATAGTAGACTCGCTTAGAAAAGTTTCCGCCGCTACAATCGCTATACATTTCTTAGAATGGCCGTTGTAATACTTCACGTAAAATATATCTCTAACATCAAGTGTTGAATCTTCTAAGACACCATTAACTACTCTCAAAAAGGATTTGTAAAATAAAATTTGATTCATTGTCCAACTTGGATTTTCTTCACCTAATGGGTACTCCATATAAGGATTTCTATCAGTTGCAATAATATCCGAGAACTCTTTAAACGTTTTTTCGATTTTTTTATATTGCCATAATATACTGCGAATGTGTGCCCTAGTTTCATTAGTCATGCTGACAACTCCTATCAATGGTTTGCAAATATATACAAAATAGTTCTAAGGTAATTTGTTAGTATTCAATGCTTTTTGCAATGCAGATACCACATTTGAAACTGGACTGATAATACCATCTTGCGTAGTACCCAATCGCTTTTGGAATGATTTGATAGTCGCTTGGCCCATTAGACCATCTTGTGTTACACCCAAATACTTTTGCAATGCCACAACAACATTTGATCCAATCAAAGAACTATCGAATTGAGCAGCATAAACGTTCTGATTAAATTTCTGCTTATATTGGTGGCTTATAATGCCATCTTTGCCAGCAGTATCAAAGTATTCTTGCAAGCGTCTCGCCGTAGCATTGCCGAATTGTCCATCGATTGCTAATTGAATCATCTGAGGGTTGTTTTCGGTAGGTTTAACATCACCAGATGCAACAATTCGATAAAAATGATGCGTTAACCGGGTACTCATGTATGAATCATGGCTATCTGTATGGATTCCGTTCCAATAATACGAACAATGAATGAAACTCTTATTGTTTAGGAAAATACCTGTATGCCCCCCTGATCCGTTGGATTGACCAGGAGTACCAGCAACAAAAATGTCTCCACGCTTCACTTCTGATCGACTGATCTTTTTTAATTTAGTACCTGACATCGCAAATAAAGTTTCAGTGTTACCCATGGACCCGCTAGGTAAGAATCCGCCGGCGATCATGGAAAAGAACACTGCAGAAGAACAGTCGTAGCTTTTAGGTCCCAACCGACTTGTCATTGAATAGGTCACCTTACCTTCACGGTCAGTCATCCATTTGATCATTTGTTCAATGTTCATTTTGATCATCCTTTCAAATTAAAAAGAGTAGCTAACAGCTACTCCTTCTTATCGGTAAACTCCTGTCCATCACCATAATCTGGTTTTTGTTCATCTTGATATTGGCTGCTAGCGATATTCAAGAACACACCAGCTAAAGTTGCAGCAGCCGTGATCGTTCCAACAATGATTTCTGTTGAGAATCCATATAAACCACCTAGAGTTACGATAAACGCCGTGATACCTGGCACCCCAACAGTTAAAACTTTTTTAGCTAAATCATACTGTTTATTAGTTAATTTCATGATAGTTCCTCCTAATGTTCATCTATTTCTTTTTGTTGCAAAATACCTTCATCACGTACATTTAAATTAGATACCTTGGCACGCAATGTGTCGCCAGTCCCATTTCCGCCTAGATTCTTATAGGCTTCAAATAGATAATCAAAGTTGTTCAACTCACCAACAGTGATATACCCACGTTTGATATACTCATCTGCTTTGTTCCATATTTGATTATGGAGTGAAGCCTTCTCAGCTTTGACGATTTTCTGGCTTCTGATCTCAGCCATCGCCTGATAATCCTCTACATTTTTAAGGCGCTTATCTTGTTCCGTATTTGCTGTTTCTAAGGCTGTGATTGTTTGTTCCCTAAGATCATTCTCAGCCCTTTTAGCTTTAACTAATTTAGTGACCCATGTACCAACTCGCCAAAGTGTAGCCAATAAACCGCTACCGAACAAAGCAGCCCAAAAGCTATTGATTTCCAAAAGCTCTTTCATTCTAAATTCCCCCAACTGGACATATGCCACCTGCTTTCTAAAAAGAAAAGGAACAAGCTTACGCTTGTCCCTCAACTTCTTGTAATAAATCATCTTCAACTGTCCAAACCTTATCTTGGAAATCTTCGACATCCTTGCGGCATTCTACGCGATTTTGTCGATACAAATCTTGATTCTCAATCTGTTGATTGATATTTGTATTGCCAGCTGAATCTGTCGTTACAGTTGCCGAAAAATAAATTACACGCTGACCGTTTATTCTCGAATCTCCAGTAATACTAATTGCTTTCTTTACTTCTAATGCCATGATAGTTTCCTCCAATATTTTTTATTTAATAAGGACACTGATTACTCAGTATCCTTTTTTTCAAATTCATCAAGTAATCGATCATAAACTTCTGCATCTTTTCCTGATAGCATGCCATCGTAATCATCCAAGATTCGAGGAATTTCGTCAAAATTTCGGGCATACATACCACCTTCAATAACAACTTCTTCTTCCATGAGGATTGTTTGTTCCTTGTTAAATCCAGCTACATCTTTCGCATCCTGATCGTCGCCATCTTTTAGTTGCCCATTTTCATCCAACAAACTGAATTTTTCCATGAGTGCCTTTTCTTCATCTGACAATTCTTTGAACGCTTCTCTAATCCGCTTAACTAATTTTGTACGATGACGACTGTCCTTATTTGCTTTGAGAGTCATACCTTCTAAGAAATTGATTGCTGGCGCTAACTCGTTGTTCTTCAATGTGATTTTCATTTGAATTCCTCCATAAAATAAGAGCTAAAAGCTATGCAGCCTCTAACTCTATTACTTTGTTTTTTAATTGATCGACTTCGTTTTTTAGAGACTGAATTTCTCGCTCGTGATCACTAAGGATAACATTTTGATACATGGTTAAACGATCATAAGCTAAACCCTCTACTTGACCAGAAGAGCCATACAAAACAACTTCTTTTAATCCTTTTAAATCAAAATCATCAGCCACAAACCCATAATACCTTTGCGCTTTGCCCCCACGAGCAATCTCAGCTTTGTCGTACCAAGAAGAAGGCAAAATAGACAAAAGTCGTTTTGCTTTAGAAATGACTTCCTCGGCCACTTGAATATCTTCTTTATACTTTCTTGCAGATGTTGACCGACCTATAGTTCCAGCACTTGTGATAAACATATTTGACGCACTAGAATATGTTCGATTATAAATGGCCATACTCCAAATTCTTGGCGTACTATCCATTCCTAGTGTTACACCTGCAGGTGCGTTAGAATAATAACTATCTCCGCCATTGTTTAGCTCCAATCGATCAGTTTTCAAAGTCATGTTCGCACCCGATGTGACGTTCAAATTAATAGTAGTGGTCGTTGCAATTTTTGTATTGTTGTATCTTGCTTCAATTGGTGTATATAGTGTTCCACTTTGATTATGTTTTATCCGAACTCCGTATTCTCCTTCTATAGATAAATAGTTATTCCCATCCATTTGCATGACATAACTATCTTTGTTACCTGTAACAATTCTTTTTGCTTCCACGGTATTCGTACTAACAAATCTAAGTTTTGCGTTTACTGTGTTGTTGAAATTTACTATGGCGTCCACATTCCCCAAACCATACATTTTCCACTCCATATTCGTTCTTGAAGACGTATCTGGAATTTGAAAGATTGGCATAGAAGTTGTATCAGTTGCTGAGCCGGTATTTATTGAAAATACCTCTCCTGGCATCTGTACAATAGCTAATCCCACAGGTTCTTTCGAAATATAAATAGGCTGAATTCTAGCTAATTCGTTTGTGCTTCTTCTAAAGTAGATGCTTCCTTTTAAAAGTTCCATACTATATTCACCGGAATCCGACTGAGTGATTTTCCCACCAGTCAAATCAATTGCATTTAAAGTGCCCGACACAATACTATTCGCATTCAAGTTGATAATGTTCACATTCGCTGCATTAAGCGTTCCTGTGGTAATCTTAGTCGCTGAAAGACTACCGATTTTAGCATCAGTGATCGCTGCATCTGCAATCTGTGCAGTGCTAACTGCGAGATTTGCTATCTGCGCTCTACCGATAACACCATCTTCAATATACGTTTGGCCAGTAATTTGGACTTTGTTACCTGCAATCAAAACACCATCTGTCGAGATATTTATTTGATTTACTACATCATCTTTTGATACTTTTAAGTTAATGGTGTCAGACAACTGAGTAATCTGTGATTGGTTAGAATTAGTAATATCAAACACTTCAAATTTTGCAACATACCATCGGAATGGAGCTTCAGGCGTAGGATTATCACCAGCAACTGATTGAATATACTGGAATCCAAACGTACTAAATGTTCCACCAGTACCACACTGTACTAAATAAGCATACTCAGACCATGTTCCAGTACCTTGTCTAGGCGTTAACCAACGAACTGAACTGCCATCACCTATTTGATTATGTGCATGATACAGAGTTCTACCATTTGGGATATTTGCTATAAATCTAATTATGAACTTAGCATTTACACGTGCATCTAGCCGATAATAGAATCCACCAAGTGCTGGACTTGAAGGACCTTTTGTTTCTATCATCATTCGATAGGCACTGCCAGTGGGTTGAGTTCCACCTGAAGATAATGGTATATTCTGGCGTGTAAGAACAACCGAACCTCCCGCAGTGTTGTTGTACGGGATTAGGTTATTTGATCCTTTAAGGAATGTGGGATCCGCTGATAGTTGTAACGCTCCTGCCACTCTGCCTTTCCAATCCGTATTCACAGCGGTAGTATTCATTTCGGATACAGTAGAGGTCAATCCATTAGCCGTTGCTTCAACTTGTGTCGCTTTAGTCAAAGCAGAATTGGCCGTTGTCTCAACGCTAGAAATAGTTGTTTTCAGGCCATTCGCAGTTGTTTCGACTTGCGTTGCTTTAGTAAGGGCTGAATCGGCGGTGTTCTTGACACTAGCTACGGTTTGAATAGTTCCCTCAACTGTTGACTCAATTTGATTGACTTTTGTTGTTTGAGCTTTATCTTCAGGTGCTGGAGACCAGTCTGATAGTGCAACTCCTTCTTCGATTTGTGCACGCCATACTGTGAAATCTAATGAATCAGTATTAACTGGTCGATATAATACAAATTGCATTGCTGCTAAATTCACATTATGGTGAGCTTTCATAACAATTCTTTTAGTCTCACCAGGTTCAACAACAACTGATTGACTTAGATTATTATTAAAAGTTACTCGTTTATCGCCATTATTTTTTACATACATTGAGTGAACATAATCAGTATTGTCTTTAACATACGTAATTATATTACCTGGGAGTGTACCACAGATAGTTCCAGTACCACCAGTTACTACATGTCGAACTGCATTCGTTGCATTCCACTCAGGTACTGAAACTGTTGTATAGGTAATAACAGCACTTTGATATGCTCTGAATTTTGGAGCCTCAGATTCACTAACCCAGTTTCTAGCTCCAATATAGAAATCATTCTGCCATTCTTCCACACTTGTCAACGTCTGCTTAACACCATCAACGGTGGATTCCAGAACATTCGCCTTACTCAAAGCGCTGTTTGCTGTTGACGTCACAGTTGCTATTGTTTGTTTTTGGCCATCGACTGTTACTACCAATTCATTCAGTTTCTTCGTTGTACTTGTGGCAGTCGATTCAACATCCGTGATCCTTCCAGTTAAACCAGTGACTGAGGTTTCAAGCGTTGCTGTTCTACTTTCGACAGCATTCGCCTTATTATAGGCTTCGTTAGCTTTACTACTAATAGAATTAACTGTCCCATTGATCGTAGTAACATCAGAAACAAGCCCATTGACATCAATCTGGATTTTATCGGCTTTAGCCTGTGCAGACTGTGCATCAGCTATCGCTTGATCAGCAGCTTCTTGAGCATTTTCTCCGGCTTGTTTTGCCTGTTCGATTTCTTTCACCAGATCTGGATCTGTTGTGGTGGATACTTTAAACACCCAGTCCATCTCTCCAGAACTATTTTTCTCGTAAACCCAAATCTCTGTATCTACACCATTTGGCTTAAACCAAATATCGCCTTCTTTTGGATCTATAGGCTCTGTTTGATTGTAGTAATTGCTGTTCCATTTATTGGCACTTAGAAGAGATTCAACATAATCCACTCGTTGACTTAAAGGTCCACGGTATCTATAAGTTGCCTGTGAACTTGAATTGGTATTTGCTTTTGATTCTGCAGACATTCCACCATTAAAAGTGATATTGTAAGACAGATTAGGGACAGAATATCTAGTACCGTCTTTATCAACAATATAGATCCAGTCTCCTGCTTCCAAAATGGGACTTCCACGCCACTTCAATTCGTAAGGAAAATAATTAAGTGTCTTGACTAGCTCCCACATTTGATTCAAATGTGTTTGAGTCATCACTTTATTATCAAGCTCAACTTGTGATCCATTGGTAGAACCAACGCGAATGACATCCGTTTCTTCTTCACCAGTTTTTACCGTGATGCCACCAATTCGATAACTGTTCTCATTTTTAGTAAATCCCTTTAACATATATGAGTCTGGAGTGATTTCAAAGTTTGTGGGTGCTAGTCTTTTTATTGTTAATTCACCCTTGCGGTTAAAACTTGCAAAACCACCTTCAAACTGAGCAATCAAACCGATTGCTTGGCGAAACGTATATCCTACAGGTTTCTGAACCCACTCAGTTCCAAGCGAGGCAAAGGATGCTTGATCGATTTCAACACCTGCTAAATTGGCTATTTCTAATGCAACTTCCCGATATGGCTTAGGATAGGTTAATTTTGATTCATATATTCCTTCCATGTAAATCATTTTGTCATTTGCAGTAATCGTAGTCTTATTACTGTTTCTATCACGCTCAAAGTCCGTTATAAAAAAATGACCTAATTTAGTGAACTGATATTCACCATTAATTAAAATCCCCAACTCTGGTTCAATTTCTAAATCTTCTTTCACTGTTTCTATAATTGTCGGAAAAACTATCTGAACTGAGTTCAGGGGGGTTGAGCCAATTTGGAAAACTTCACCCGAAATACTGCCAGAATCAAAAGAGAGTGAGGTAATATCCTCACTCCCATACGTAACGTCATTCATTTTTACTCTAATAGATAGCTGTCTTGAGGGACTTAACCAAGCTGCTATTACGTCATCCGTTGTGACTAACAAAATTACCTCACCTACCTTTCAATAAAACTCATCGTTAGCCCTTCCCATTTAGGCAATTTGTCGTGCCAGGAATATGCTGGAGCTGATCGATCGCCGACATAGAATGTTTTTGTAACAATGGCACCTTCCATCGGATCAGGATAAGTGACTTCAAAAAAAGGAGACATCACCGCTTTTAAAATTGGTGAAATCTCCGCATCTGTTAAGGCACCCCATTCAAGGTCCATTTTTCGTTTTGTAGCGATATAATCACGAGTCATATCGCCTTTCGCATTACGACCAGAATCACCATCAACTGCTTGTATACTTGCAGTAAACTTTTTAGGAGTCTTGATCGTAACTCCATTAATTTTCAAATATCCAACCATCAGATCAATCCTCCTAAATGTTTAATTCTGTATAACCAAGCTGCTGATGGTATTTGTTGATTTCTTTAACTGCAATACGACCGAATTCTTTACCGCCAATATTAATGACAATATCTCCATTTGGTGCTTGTGTTGGTGTTGCACCCAATGCAGAAATAGCATTCATCAATGTTGTTACCATAGATGAAGTGAAGTCTTTCATGCCGCCACCTTCATAATTCATTTGGTTATTGTTACTAAACGTACTATTCGACGGTGTGAATGTTGGTGTTTGGAACATTTCCGGCAACATTATGCTTGAGTTGAACATATCAAGTCCAAGATACTCAACAGCTTGTTGGATCAATTCAGCAGCACGTTGAGGCTTCTCAAGTGGAATGACCATCTCTTTCTTGTTGCCTTCTCCCATACGATATAAACCGTCTTGAGTTACCAAACCGCCATTCTCATATCCAACGCCTCGATAAGCTGCAGCAAGTGATCCATAACGACTTAATGCGTATCTCATAGATGCCAAAATATTCGACATTGGGTCCCAAATATTTTTGTTGTACGGGCTTCTTGCATAGGCTCTAAATGTTGGATCAATGACCTGCATCAATCCTTTAGAAGGGGTTCCGTTCTTAGCGTTGATATCCCAATTATTGATGGCGTTAGGGTTACCATTTGATTCAGTCTTCATTTGGTAAAGCGTGCGATTTGCATTGGCTAGTGAATAAATGCCTAGTTTGTTCAATGCGCTATTGACAGTCGATCGCCATCTTTCTACTGATGAACCATACTGACCAGCAACTGCTGCACCTCCAGATGCGCCAAACGAAGCATTCTTGTCTATGTCGCTTGCTCCGAGTGAGCCGTTGATATGCAAATGATCGTAGTGGTCATTTTGCGGCCATCTCACCCAACTTCCACTCGATCCAGTACCAGACATTCCTTTGCGGTCTCGAACTTTACCTTGGGTGATAACGTAAGCTACTTTTGAGGCAAAGTTATCAAACACCCAGTTCGCTGGGGCAAAGTATTTCGAAGATCCGTTCATACTTCCTGGATACGCAACGTCAATCGCTTGATGCTTCCCATGGGAATGTGGATCACCTGGTCTAAAGCCAGAAGTGATTCTCATACCAGGATATCGATCAACGGTTTTTCTAGCGATATCATATAGGTATTTGTATACACCCCAACTTCCCATTGATCCATCAAACGAACTATTTTGTGCTTCATATCCTGCATCGAACTTCGATTTAAACCATTCATAAGAACCTTCTGCGATCGTTCCAACGGAACCTTTCGCCATTGATAGATCTGGTTCAACAGCGCCTTTCAAATTAACGAATTTAGAAATTGCTGCATTCAAAAGCTTCTTAGGATTTGATGCATAAGACCAAATATCCGATACAATCTCTTTTGCGCCATCCCATTTCTCTTTTAGCCATTCGCCTACCCCATTTGCGTATGCTGGTACACCATACATTGCGGCAGTCTTTGGACCACTCAAGACGGATGTTCCTTTTGGAAGGTTAACCATCAGATTTCTTTGCGCTGGAAAGATACCAGTACGTCCATCAGGTGTCCGGTAAGCTTCTTGATAATTAGATCCTAACCCATCATTTACTAAAGCGGGTCCGCCCGGATGATAGCCGGTACCTTTAGCATAAGTAGGAATGGTCCATTTCTTCAGAGCGCTGTCTCCTGCTCCGACTTTACTTAGTACCCAGTTGATACCGCTGATAACACCATTGACACCTTTTCCGATAACGCCGACCATGCCATTGAAAATTTTACCTGCTCCTTCTTTAACTTTCTTAGCGCCATTGCCAAGCCCTTTCCCTATTTTTTCTCCTAGTTCATTAGCCCAACCGGTAATCTTTCCGAAAGCTTCAGAAGCATTTGTCTTCATAGTATCAAACGAGCCACTCATGCTCGTTTTTAAATTACTAAATGCAGTACTTGCTTTTTCTTTAGCTGAATTAGCTGAAGTTGAAACCTTATCACGAATTTCATTCCATTTATCAACGGTATTATTTTTGACATTATTCCATCGATCAGAAACGTTATTCCGAAGTTCTTGTAATCGGTTTGATGCATTATCTTTTGCTGTTCTTGCTTTGTTTGATACATCTGTGGAAAAAGTATCCCAAGTTTCCTTTGTATTCTTCTTAATATCACTCCATCGTCCGCTAACATTATTCCAGATATCAGAAGCTTTCTCAGTAACTGTTTTCTTAGCATTATTCCAAGTGTCACTGGTCCATTTTTGGACATTGCCCCAAGTATCTGAAACGGTCTTCATTATTTTGCCAAAGCGATCATCGATAACATCTTTAAGTTCACCAATCGCTTTTTTAGGATTCTTAACTGCGTTAGCAACTTTTTCTAACACACTAGCAAGAAATTCTAACCCTTTTGTCAAAAGTTCAATTTGTCCAATAATCAGGAATTTAGCCACCTGAGTAAGAGGAACAATAACGACGTCCCAGAACCATTTAAAGATTGGTTTGAAAATCTCAATCACTTGGTTCAAGACCTTCAATGCTGCTGAGAACATATCAAAATACTTAGGCACATAGTCTTCAATGAAAAAGCTTGCCAAAGGTAGTAGAACGTTTTTATACAACCACTCAAGTCCATCGCCAACATTTTTCAGGATAGGACGAATCGATTTGAATAATCCATCTATCGCTTTAAGTAATGGCGTGAAATCAAGGTTTTTTGCCCATTCTTCTGTGGCTTTGGTCATACTGTTGATATTACCTAACAAATCATCTACAGCATCGAGTATCGTTCCGAAGATTGATTCTCCAACGCTTCCTTCTTTCCACGCCTTTTTAAGTTTCTCAGCAATGTTGCCGATCGTATTGAAGATATTCGTATAGATTTCAAGAATATTGGCAGCTATACTTTCTCCACGACCATCGTTCCATGCGTTTCGAAAAGCAACAGCAATTTCATGAAGTAATTCAAGAATTCGATTCCACATATCAAAGAACGATTGAATCAGCCTTGTTCCTCGCCCATCATCTTCCCATGCACGTCTGAACGCACCAGCAATATCACCAATTATGCCAAGTACATCTGCTAATAAAATCAGGATATTCTCAATGAATAATTGACCCGTTCCGTTTGTCCAAACTTCCATAAATGACTTGCCGATAGCAGAAGCTAAACCTATTACCTCACCTAATGCATACTTCCAAGCATCGATCACTCGTTGTCCTTGATTTTCCCATGCATCTTGGAAAGGCTTGAAGAAATCCTTCAACAAGTTTTGGATGTCTTTCATCCATTTAGGCGTTGAATAAGTGCCTGTCGCTGAACCAAAATCAATGCCAGGAGTTGTGGAATCTTCCTTCTTTTCATCATCCGTATCCATCGTTAGCTTGTTGATTTGGTCAAATCCCATGAGAGATTTTTGTAGTTTTTTCACTTTCTCATTGGCTTTATTTGCAGAAGACCCAGTATCGTTTAGCGCTTGGATATTGTCATACAATCCACTCGCGCCTTGTTTTGCTGCATCATAGGTTGTCCCGAATAACATTGCAATAAATGAAGCAAGCTGCCCCGTGAGTTGGGCTACTGTACTCATTAACGCATTCAACGCTGGTAAGATTGCCGTGTATATTGGATAGAATGCCGTCATAAGATTGACTTTAATCTGATTCAACGAAGCGCTGAATTGATCGTTCGTTTTCAACGCTGACATCATACCGCTAGCTAGTTTGGTAATTGCGCCACCTAACAGCTGATAAACAACCAATGAAGGTAACAGATATTTCATTGACTGACCAAAAGCATTCGTGCTTCCTGTCATTCGATTTGTTCCAGCTATAACTTTGTTGGAATTACTAGAAAATAGACTTCCGAACTTTCCAATAAATCCAAGAGAGTTCCTTAAGCCATTTCCGACGCTCCCGAATCCGTGTGAAACAGCATTGGACATGCGGTTGAATACACCGCCGTATTTAGAAACAGCTCGCTCAGATTGCTTCAGTCCTGTCCCCGTCATACTAGCACCGCTAGAAGCGTTGCCTGTTTGAATGGATGATTGTCCCAAAGCAAAGTTAACTCGTTGCAGAGCCTTTCTCAACGCATCTGCTCTGTCTTCTGTTTGTGCGTATTCTTTTTGCAAACGATCATTGTCACTTATAAGCTTATTCATTTTGATCGATTGTTTTTGAATCTCACCAGACGTTTTCAGAGATTGAGGAGTATCTTCATAGTTCTTGAATCCAGATGTAAAGCTGCCCGTTGGCACACGTTGATCGTTATATTCTGCCTTTAATGTTCGAATTCGTTTTCTCATCGCTTCAATTTGGGCTTCGTTTTGGCTCATGCCTTTTGTTATATTTTCTAAGGAAGACGGAACAGCGTCTAATTCACGCTTGATTGTATTACCCATACCTTTTGCCTGATCTTGGAATTTTGTCATCTGAGCTTGCGCTCGGGCGATTTGTTCATCGTATTTAACGACTTTCCCTGTATCTCCTTGACTGGATGCTGTTTGCCTTTGCGATTTCAGATAAGCAACCTTTTCTTGTGCTGCTTTTGCTTCTCCCATCTTGGCATTGATCTCATTCACCATCGCATCGATTTCCTTAGTCACTTTCGGACGAGCTTTACGTACACCTTTTGAAAAGTTATCGCCAGCAGATTCAGACGATTGCTTTGTCGATCGCTCGAAGTTTGCTAACGTCTTTTCTAGTGCTTGATTCATTTTTTCTAGTTGTTTCGTGAAATTGCTAGCGCCCTTTTCAATATCCATATTTTTCTCTGTACGATCCATTGAGTTACCGGACATTTGTTGGATTCTACTCATTGCACCCTCAATTTTTGGCAATACACTCTCTAGGGATTGCTCAACTCGAGCAGTGTTGATATCTAACAAGACTTCAAGTGTTTCTAATTCCATGCTTTCTCACCTACCTTTCTTCTATGAGTTTTCTTCTTTCTCTTGTTGCTTTGATAGCCTGCGCTTGGGCCAAGAACATTTCTTGCTCACGCTGCATAGCTTCTTGCTTTGTTTCTTCCTCCGTTTTCGCTTCTTCAACGGCTTGTTCAATTTGTTTGAGAAATGGATAAGCATCTTCAAATTTTGGAAACTTCTTCGGATCATTGAATGCAAAAACGGCTAACCTTTGCTGAGAATAGTCGAATAATGCTTTTTCTTTCAACTCATTCTCCTTGATTTTCTTGTTGACTTGAACTTGTATCATGATTTCTTCAAGCGTCATTCCCCAATATTCAGTGGCAGGGATTCCTGATTCGACAGCTTGCGGGTACATAAATTCAAGCATTTCGGATAGATTATCGAAGTTTTTTACAGAAGACTGTCTTCGCTGTTCGTTTGATCCAAAGATTCCCCATCTGTCGCTTCGTTCGCCGTTTCTTTCTTTCCGAAAAAACCAGCTTCATCCAAGAAGTCATTGATTTCGCCAAATAGATCCATCGTTGTTTTTCCTGATTCAATGTATTGCTCGAACGCATCAACGATTGCTTTATCTGTCACGCCGCTTGTTTTATTGGCACCTTGTAAGATAATCAATAAACTGTTGGCTGGTGGTAATTTGATTTCGCCTTGTTTTTTAACAAAAAGACCCATAATCCCTTCATCTAAGCGCTTTTCGATTGCTAAAATCGATTTACCATCTAATCGAAGTTGTAAAGTTAAGTCTCCTAATTGAAATGATTTAGTATTTGGCATTTGTACTACGTTACTTTTTGTCATGTATGTTTCCTCCTAATTTATAAAAATAGAGACTAAGGATTATCCCTCAGTCTCTGGTTCGTTCGTATTTTCCCCTGTGTTATCTTCAGGGGTTGTTACTCCCCCGATGGTGCAGGTGCGGGAATCATCTCTGGACCATCGCTCACAACTACACCTAGGTTAAAGCCGACCACTTGGTTAACTTCTACACCGTCGAATTTGTAGTAAGGCTCTCCCGTAAATTCTGCTGTCATTCCATCTGGGAAGGTAATTGTCCAATCAACAGATTTTCCAGTTTCAACTAGTGCATGAATATCACGGAAGTTATCTCCTTGATAAACAATTGCAAATTCCAAGTTGTCAGTATCTTCGATACCTTTGATATAAGCTTTCTTTTCTGATCCCAAGTGTGTAACATCAACTTTTTCTGGGTCACTGCCCAATGCTGGGATAGATTTAACTGCTGCTACAGTTTTAGTTGTTGCACCATCTTTGTAGGTTAAGACGGTACCCTTTGATAATAGTCCTGCAAAATCCATGTGTAATTCCTCCTATTTTTTGTAAACATATTTCGTAACATTATCAACTACAGCTGTTACTTCAACGATGATTCGCTTTAGATCAGCCGTGTTAGCATCTTTAGCGGTACCAGAAAAACCAATACTACCGAATGTGCTTAAAACACTTTCAGCAATACTGGTCTGGCTTTTGTCTCCGTATAATTCAACTGTGATTGTCCAATCTGTTTGTAACTCATTACCCAACGAATCGATCTGATGTGGTTTGTTGGCAGTTCGATAAATAGCCAATGGGAATGTATTCCAAGTTGAAGGATAGTCCGTGGCAATCTTCTTGATGTCAGTAACGGATTGTAATACTTCAACAGTGACTGTCTTCATATTCACTCGTTCCATCACTTCAACTCCCTTAACTTGCGTTGTACATGTTCTTTGTAGATTTCAGGTGCTTCACCGATCAAATCTACTAAAGAAGGATACAAGAACGGTCGTGCTGGCTGTCCTTTGGTAATATAGAAGTCTGTACCTTGAACAGTCACACGAGGAATACCGTATATAGCTTCCAAATCCACAGCAACATCTTTTGCTGGGATAAACCATGCTGTTTGCGAGTAAACTGGTGTAAATCCTTCTGGTAGGTCTTTTTGACTAGCTTCACCGACAGGACCAGTACCAACTTCACGAAATAGCGCTTCTTGCTTGTCGGACCAGACACGCCCAACAATTTGGTTTTGTGCATTGATCACAACTTCATTCTTCAAACTTCCCAATAATTCACCACTAGAATATTTCATGCTAGACGATAATCGCAATTCAGCGGCTTGTTTAATCAACTCGGTAATTTCAAAAGTTGCATCCCACATCGCATCATCTAAGATTTGCGGTATTGCTTTGACTTTTCGCCGTAAACTTTCAAGGCCTTTGATTTCAACTCCCACGATTATCATTCCTTTCCAGCATAATATTCTTGTGTGTCGAAAATGTCTGGATAGATTTAATCGTGAAGTCTGGCTCCTCATTTTTGCCGACGTAGACGCAAATACCGTCTAACTCGTTTTGTCCTTCGTTGATCTTGTCGCCTTGGTATTTGCAAGCTTTCATTGTTTCAAGCTTGCTACCGTAAATTTGGACGTTTACCGAACCGCTTGCAGCTTGTACATTCATACGTAACTCAATTGGTGCAAATGGGTATGTGATTATTTCTTCTACTTCTTCGTCATGAGTGACTTTTCGCTTTTTTAGGTAGACTGTTTGCAAGTCTCGTTCTCTAAGTCTCATCTGAACGACCTCACTTTAGCCACTCTGTAGCGATTGAGTTTTGATTGGATCTTTGCAGGCACACCAATTTCAAACGATTGAGATACGCCGCCCTCAGTACGAGCGGTTTCTCCTTCATTTCCTTCAGTATTTCTGCGAAAGATATACAAATCTTTAACAGAAGACGACATATTGCCCACAAGTACATCTCGATTGCAATAATCCAATGCATCATACATTGCATCTTTGATATCATCTTTCAAAACTTCTACGGCCGTTGGATCCGTGATAGAAAACTTACGCCCTAGTTCGACAGCAAGCTTATCTAGGACGATTTGATTTTGTTCGTTCATAAGCTATCACTCCTTTGAGTTAGCTTTTTTCTTCTGTTGTACTTCTTCAAAGAGAGTTGAGTTAAAATACTTCTTGTCGATTTGAAGTGTTTCTCCTGATTTATACCGGTGTCCATCATAGAACACCGGGGTATCTTTAGCTTTTACCTTCATAAGCTAGACCTAAATCGGTTGTGCTTGGAACACTTCATCAGCAGCTGCAAATGAAGGTAATGCAGTTGCAACAGCTTTTGTCCAAGTTCCAACTGGATCACGAGTTTCGTCATATACAGAAGCTAAGACGTTTCCGACTAAGCTGGTATCGACAGCCGAATCACGAGTCAACCGAGTTTCTTCTGCGGTTGGCCCATATAATGTTTCACCCAGCAAGTCGTCATTGAACATTGCAAATTTGTTTTCTGGGAAGTATTTCTTAGTAGTGTATGTTCCATTAGCTTCCTGTACTTTGTATTTTTCATCGTAAGTACGGATCACTGGATAACTATGAGTTTCCATAAATGCATCCAGATCAGCTTGAGAAACTACACGACCAGAATCTTTGCCAAAGATTGCAGCAATGATTTTTGGATGGGTAGCCAGCGCTCGATAGATTTTCCGAGACGTTAATGCACGAGTTGGCTTAGTATCCAATGCATCAATCCAGCGCTCGATATCAGCCAATGGATCAGAATTTTCGTTCGTCCAAACGTTCGTACCAGTCAAGGCTTCTTTGTGTTCAGTAGGAACATGGTAATCAAGCGTGAAGTTCAATCCATTTTCTTTAACCGTAACTTGACCAGAGGCTAATACTTCCATACGCATAGCTTCCACACGAGCACGTACACCAGCTACTAATTGATCAATGTCATTGTAAACTTGGCCAACTAGATACGCTTGTTCTGCAGGCGTGCGTGGATTTTCCAATGCAATAATGTCGGTTTCTTTTAATTGCATTTTGCGTTTGATCAAGCTCAGTTCCAACTCTTGCTTGTTAGCAATACGGCTTCCAATTTCAGCCTCAGTATCGAAGTCGTGGATAGACGCTGCGATAGGAATACGGCTACCACCGCTTAATTGGTCCAATTTCAAAGAGGGTTGTTTGCGCTCAGGAAAAAGTGTTTCACCTAGCAAAGGTTTATATTCGCGATCACGAACATAGTTTAAAACTTCATTTTGTGTAAATAATTCCATAATTGTTGGCATGTTTGTTTCCTCCTGCTTTCTTTTATTCTCCGCCTCCAGCGGCTACTTTGGGTTTTTTATTAGCATCTAAGAAAGTGATATTCTTCAATGCAGTGATTGCAGCATCCGTGGGTGCTTCTGGCAAACGATCAGCCAATACATAACCACCTACAAGAATTGCTACTGGTTGCGAGCCTGTGTCAGCATCTACAGATACTGAATTGAATACAATACCTAAAGCTGTACCGTCATTAGCTGGATAAATTTCACCAGCTTTAAAAGATTTGTCAGCTTGGTAGGTAAAGTTTTGGAACGTTGCGCTAGCTAAGAAGTTTAACTGCTCAGCCGTTTTGATTGGTTTTACATACATTTGTGTTTCCTCCTATTTTTTTATTTCCAAAAAGCGTCATTGTCTGCTTTTGTACGACTATTTGCACTTTTGGCATATTGACTACCAATTGATTCTGCATCTGAATTGCCGCCGTTCCCTGCTGGGTTATCAGCTGATCCAGCAAGGCGAATATTAACCGCTTGTTCAACTGCTTCACGAAACGCTTTAGATACATTGCCATAAGCTTCATCCAAATTCTTTTCGTCTCCACCAAATAAAGGTGTTAATACAGTTGAGAGAGAGTCGGGTAATTTATCAGTGGATAAGCGTTTGATTACGCCCGCTTCATCTTTGTCACGTTTCAAAGCCACACGGTCAGCTTCTAATTGCTCACGCTCTTGCTGTAACTCGTATTGTGCCTTTTCTTCAGCGGACATCTGTCCTTTTTTCTCAGCATCTTGAATACGTTTTTCGGCTTCTGTTTGCCATTTGGACTGTGCTGTTTCAATGGCTTTAGAAATACGTTTGTCCACAACTGAATCGAATTCAGATTGACTGGCAAAAGAAATAGGCTGGCTTTCTCCATCATCCGTGCCACCGTCTGCATCGTCACCCGCGTCACCTTCAGCAAAGAATTGCAGTTTCATTTTCATCAACCGATTGCCATATTTCTGTTCTACAAATTGGTTCATTAACAATTTATTTTCTTTCATATCTTTCTCCTTTACCCATGCACACTCAAAACAGGCATAACAAAAAGCACCCCACCCACGCTTTCGCCCAGATACAGTGCTTTACATTTGATATTCTATTTTGAACCCACACACGTTATTAGATTTTACTTAGCTTTTATTGCCATCAAAGTTTGGGCATAAAAATAGCACCCGCTCAAACAAATGATTGGATGCTATTATTTTTCAACTATTGATTCTATTTCGTGTTCAAAGAAAGCAACAGATCGATCTTTTAGCTTTCCAGATTGCGGTTTGATAACCAAATATTCTCCTTCATCGTCATTGTCTTCACTAGTAGTGTAGTCAATTATTCTACCTGACAATATAACACCATCCAAGAATGTTACTCGGACTTCTTTTCCTAGATAGCTTTCTAAATCCATCTTAACTCTCTCCTTTCCACGGTACTAAATGGGTTCTATTTGCTGAATGATGAATCTTAAATCCTTTTACCTCTGAACCCGATCGATAATCAAAGCCCAAAAATGAATCAGTCATAATTTTTTCTTTGTTCATTCGACCGTTTTTATTAGTTTCGACAATCCCAGTACCAGCATACTTATCAAATAGCCCTTGAATATCGACATCATCATTGAAAAAATTTTTGCCTGGTTTAGCAGTATTTTTCATGTGAGGCGCTTGTTTGTCTGCATTTATAACAGAACCATATCTTCCGTCTTTCAGACGAGATTTAACAAAGTAATGATCTCTCAAAGAATCCCATTCATTACCCTTATTATACTTGATATTCTGGTACTTATCCAATGTCTGAGGTGCATTCTTATCACCTATTACATTTTTTAAGTTTCTGTATTCAGCATTATCTTTTGTAGCATTTTTTATCTTCTTTTTTTGCAACGCTATTTCATCATCCGAATACTTTTCCTTCAGCTTATCCATCCAATCATTATAGGTTGTGTCACCTCTGATTGGAATGACTTTACCACTGATAGGATCTAAAGCGTTCCTGGGTAGCTTAAGAGTGCGTTTACTGTACATAACCGCTATTGTTCTACACCAAGGATGAAACGGCGGATACGTTCCGCTAGCACCGTTTACCTTAGCTTCAGAAACTGGATAAATTTTATGATCTTTGCCCTTGCAGATTTCAGACGTCCGCAAGTCCAACACAGCAACAAGCATGTATTCTTTAACACCGTTATCTTGCCACGCCTTGAGCTTTGCTTGGTTAGCCATGTAATTAGCTTCCGTTCGAATCAAACGCCTAGCGACACCAATAGAGCGGTCAAACTCATTTGCTATTGCCTTAGCCATTTCAAATTCTGACATACCGGTCATAGACTCCACGGCGAACAGCTCTTCTAACCTTGCTGCTAAAGCTTCAGTATCGCCCCACAGACGTTTAGAATAATTTGATTCATGCCAATGGCTATCAAGAATGTTTTTCGTATACCTGGTAGATAATTCTTTGAACTGATAATCCTTTTTATTCCACACCTCTATGACTACACCATTCTTGGCATTCTCTTGCGCCTTACGAATGACTGATTCAGCCGTTGCCTCACGATACGATTCGTGAATAGCATCTACATAGAACTCTGTCTGCTTTTCTAACTGAACATCTGCAACTTGCTTAGAAACTAAAAAAGACTTGGCTTTCAAGTCTTCTGCACGAGTGATACGCTCTTTAAATGCTAATGCTTGCAATCTGTTTTTTGCTGCAACTTGTAACTCAGGATCTTTAATCTGTTTAGATAGCTTTCTCAATTCTGCTAACTCTTCAACTGACGTTGTTTGATTTAGTATCCTTTTAGCTTCATCCTCAGATAGTCCAGACTGTTGTTGAGAGCGTGCAAATAACTTCCTAACCTTTTTAGTTATGTAGGTCTGCGCTTGCCTGTAGGCTTTTGCTATAGCTTCCTCAACCTTGATTGCACCATCATTTATTTTTTCTTCAGAATCAACATTGCGGCGCTCCCAATAGGTTAGCTTACGTTTCTTTTGAGCCATTTAATCAGCTCCTAATCTTCCTGAACATCATCTTCAGGTTGATCATCCAAATCCAAATGACTATCTTCAGCTTGAACCCCCAAAGCTCTGGCTTGCAATTTCATGTTTTCCTCTTTTTGCTGATTCAACATTTCAACCACTTCTTGTGGATTATCGATATCATCCAACCAACCTAAACTAATTAATAACGGTATAAACTCTTGCGATTCCTTGATCTGATTTATGATATCCGATCGGTTAATTGGCAAGTTAGGTTTAAACTTGATTGTTGTTCCTTCAACATCTACATTATGTCCTTTTACGTTCAAGATGTTCTGCAACAATTCCAAACGCTGCATAATTCCATCTTCTAAATATCCGATCTTGATTGACAATACAAGTAACAATCCAAACAGTTTATATTTCATCGCTTCTCCGGATTGAGTACCAGCAAAGTTCTCATCATTTAGATTTGGTACATAAGTTGTCTTATGAAAATCGTCTAGCAAAGAATCTGCTAGTGTTTGTACTTGCGTCTCATCGAATGTATTCGTAGCATACTGGAAATCTCCACCATCTGATTTGGCTGGCGCTTCAATGGCCATTGTTCCATTTATCTCATCTGGCTTTTCGTCAGGCAAACCAAATCCGAACATTATCATAATCGCTTTCACAAAGTTCTTCTTGTCTTTGATACGATCAGTTTGTAAGACGTTGTACCCATCTATTTGGGACAATTGCTGCTCATAGTCGCCTTGTTTTTCTTCATTGTTCCGAAATTCAACTACAGGCACATTCTTATAGTAATGTGATTTGAACTTCGGATTGGGAGTTCGCTTTATTAAACTAGTCTTATCCAAATGTTTTGTTTTTGAGTAATAAATGATTACTCCTTTTTTTGTATAAACTGATATTTCCCAAAATGTTCGTCGTTTTAAATCCCGCTTTTTAACCATTCGAACAGCAAATAGTTTCGTTCGGTCGATAGTATCATCAACAACAAGAAACATTCCTCTTGGATCAATCCATGCAATCTTAGGTATGGTTTCAGGAACATCGTTTCCTTCGGTACCGGGTTTAATAGCAAGATAATGTAACTCAAGCCCCATACCCATTGTTGATAAACCTTTTTCTAATTCCTTATCGTGCTTCTTAATTTTCATCTTTTCTAATGCATCGGTTACAGGTGTAATATCTTTATCCTTTGCTGGTGCATAAGATACAGGAGCGCCGACAGTGAATCCTACCATCATATCCGTTACATATTTAGCGTTGTTGACAAAGATTTCGTCCATATCATGTGGCGTTCGAATCTTCGTTTGTCCGATCTTATGCGGTTTACCTTCATAGTAATCAAACAACATATCCAGCCGTGGTATTTCTTTCTTATGCTCATCCATACAAAAGTTAATTACTTCCATACTAGGGTTGTTAATATCACCAGCTAATTCACGATCAATAGCAATTGCCATTCTTTCACCTTCCTGTTAACCATTCTGGTTGTTTTTTGATAATAATTGTTTTCTTCTTCATATCATTGCTAAAAGCATATCTAGTCGCATCAATCGTGTGATTGTCTTTATCTTCTAAGCGTGGTTTAGGATTGCCATCCTTGTCAGTTTGATAATCAATGTTTTCAAACTCTCTTGCAATGTTTGGTGTTCTCTTGGGATCAATGCAGATAAAATCCAAATCATCTAGCCATTGTTCTCCATACTCTACGGAATCAGGCCCTTTCTTTACGCCTTTAACTTTCTTCATCCCTTGGTCATATCTTAATTCATCAATACTTTTGGGTTCTGCCGAATCGGCAAAGATTTCATCTGAACCATATCCTTTTGCGTGTGCTTTATTCGCAAATTCTCTATTGCTCAACTTCACACCATATATTTCATCAATAGCATAAATACCATTTTTCTTCTTATCATAGTGCCAACGTACAAATGCCAGCGGATCAGTAGCATAACCAAAGTCCAAACCGTTTCGGATGTTATCGAAGTTTGCCACCATGTCATTAGTGATAAATCCTGGTTCGATTTGTAAGTTGTCAAACGGCACTACACCCGAACCGATTGCTTCACCCATATATTCCCAGCGATATTTCAACGGCTTATTCTTTTTGACGTTTTCTGCTTCTTCAACAAATTTCTTTGATAGATATGGATTGCCAAGGTATGTCGAGTGATGAACAAAAGTATTTGAATCGATAAAACTTGACTCATATTTTTTGTTCACCCAAGACTGGCGCCGTTTGGGCGGATTGTATGAATAGTAAAAGCTATAATCAAATGGATATACTTTTTTTCGTTGGCTGTCGGAAGTAAATTTCCCTTCCAACTCTTCACGAAGAATTGAATTTTCAATCGTGGTAACTTCTTCTTCGGTTTTGAATTCTGCCAATTCTTCCCACCAGCCAATAGCTAGAGGAAAGTCGGCATCTTTGATTGATTTGATTTTTTCAGGATCATCCGCACCAGCAAAGTAAATTTTATTTCCCCTGGGCTTATAGGTGATCTCAAGTTTTGAGTCAACAAAACGAAAAAGATGCCGAACGCCTAAGACGTTTGCAGCACCTTTAAAGTTTGCATAGGATGATTTCAAAATTGTATTTTGTACTTTCCTTATTCCAATTGCAGATACTGGATACTCCATCACATCCAACATGATTCTCATAGGGATATGAAATGATTTACCAGATCCACGACCGCCTTTTAAGACATATCGAAGGTGTTTCTTTCTCTTGGAAGCTATCCAGAAGGATTTGAACTGATCAAGTATGACTTTCGAAAGCCTAACTGTCGTTTGTGTCGTCGATATCATCGACAATCACCACTTTCTGTGCTGCGTTGACATCAAGCTTATCATTGAACATTCCCAAATGACGGCCAAGCATTTCTAATGATCTCGTTTTGTCTGCTAATTTTATTTCTCTTTCGACACTTGATCCTTTTTCTCCCCATGACTCTTTTACTTTAATTGACTGAATGACTGCTAGATCCTCGTCAGATGCATTTTCTAAAACTGATGCATCTTTCGGATCAATCAAATCAGTCGCTTTAATAAATGCAATCTTTGCTAATTCTTGAAGTACTCGGTCTTGATTAATGCCAGTACGGCGTGACCGTTCCGCCATTTTTTTCTCAATGTATGTACGAACCTTAACTATTCCTAATAGTTGAGATCCTTTCACATCTGCTGTCTTTGGGCTATAGCCAGCTCGAATAGCAGCTTGCGTGGCATTTAGGTCAATCAAATACTCATCGGCGAATAGCTGCTGCTTGGGACTAAGTTTGGCCATAAATGCCACTCTCCTTTCTGAATACATTTAAATCAATTACAATCGTGAGTTTCAAATTGTTATAGTTGCATTGTTAACTTCTGAGTTAGAAAACTTAGATTCAAAAGATATCTCCTGAATAAAAGATTTTTGATGACTAACTATTTGTTCAATTTGTGTTGAAATTTCTCTATTCAAAATCAATGAATCCATATACTCATTATATCTATTTTTATTTTTTTCAAAATCTAAATCATGTGGTAAATCCCCATACTTTATCACCGCATCATCATTAACTATCTCTGCTGTATCCTTATAAGGATTCGAGGTTATCATCCCATAGAACATCTCTTTTTCCGCTTTTCTACCTACTACAAAAATTTTATTTTCGGAAGCTATATTATTTTTTACGAAATTTGCAAGCATTTCAAAGCAATCATCTGCATACTCGTAAGTAAATTTTTTATTAAAGAAATTTTTAAATAGCCTTCTTCTAGTCGGAAAAGTTACATTATCCCATCCAAAAAGTTTATCAAAAGCTTCACTGCTACCACTTATCGCTATAATAACATTTGAATTTACTTTTACCACTTTTACAAATCCATTATAAGCCTGTAAAGTACGTTGGTTTGTAGCTTGAGTATCAGCAGAAATTGAACAAAAGTCTTTATTTCCATACAATAAAATAGTTGTCATAAAAATACCTCCTTATTATTTATTTTAATAATAACAAAACCCTATCCAGTCGGATAGGGGAAGGATTGTATAAATATTTTTCGACAATATAAGAATATCATGTAAAAATCAATATGTCTGTTGAATCTGTGTTGACAACGTATTATACATTTTTACTAAATCTTATCATCTTCATAATGTACGCATGTCTGCTTCTTATATATTGATAAGTATATCCTGTTTCTTCAGCAATTGATTCAAGCTTCATACCATCCACATATTTCATTTTGAGTATACGCTGATCTAGTCCTTGAAACTTTTCAATCGTATCAATGATATCTTGCCTTTGTTTTTTCAATTTTTCCTCTCTTGTTGCCAATGATTCGATCACTTCCTTAAGTCTTGCCTGCTTTTGTAAGGCTGTCAAAAAAGTTTGATGTTTCGCCAAATCGCCATCTTCGTTGCTGTAATTCTGCCAGCGATATAATTCTTTCTCATTTAAGTCCAACGATAGCTTTAACTCATAAAGCTCTTGATCGATCGCTATCAGTGAAGTTACCCATTCATATATGCGAATCACCTTCTTGCATTTTTTACTTTTTGAACGTTCTCGTCTTGAAATGTAATAACCGCGTTTAAAAATCCTAATACAAGTGGATGGTTATTGTATTTGTTCCCTAGATCCCCCATAGACTTTACTAGCCATGCCCAGTACTGGTCAGAAGTCACCGGATATTGTTGGGTCACTTGATTAGATTCATTCATCCACTCATGAATATCCGTAAATACTGCACTCCAATCCAATCAAATCCCCTCGATTCTGATATAGATACCTGGTTGATCTGCCCAAAACTTCTCAGCTACCAAACTGGCCACATAACAATCATCTTTCCAGAAGCCTAGATCAGTCATACAGTCCTGCAATAATTTCTGGCTATTATCCAAGTCGGGCTTCGTGTATTTGTACTCTCCATTTTGATGACCATTTATTATAGGAAACAACCACTTCACCATGAGCCGAACCGGACCCATGTATTTTTCTTCCGGAACGTGCTTGGCCAGATGTGCGGTTAACTTTTCTCGTGCAGCCTGTAGTTCTTTAGGTTCATAGAAATGTGGCTTCCCATTTACTACTGAAACCTTCTTTTGCTGGTGAGTCGTTTCAGGCGGGATCATTGGCATGAAGAATTCAATCATGAACGTTCCTCCTTTGGCTTTATAGCGTTTCTTTCCATTTCTCGATTAACTTCTTCCTCAATCTGCCGAAGAACTGTTTTCTCTCTATGAACATCTTTTTGATCTGCGTTTGGTCGTTGAATATAATATTCTAACGCATGCTTTATAATTTGCTTTTTAGTATACGGAGACATTCAATCACCATTTTCTGTTATTTTATTTTCGATACCCAACTTCTTTTCTCTATCTTAACCATCCAATTTTGTCTGGCGTTAACCTTCCTTAAACACTCTTACCTAAGAGGTAGAGTGTTAAGGGGTTAGCAAACAGCATGACACCAACGTTTTAACTCTTTAACACCCTTTAACATTCTATTAGGCTGTTAACGGACACTTTGTTTTTAACACCCTTTAACATGTTCTAGGTTGTTAAAGATTCTTCACCACTGACTCTCTCAATATATCCACCTTCAATTTTGAACCCTTCGTGTTTTTTTACCTTACGATAGACAGATTGTTTTTCGATTGATAAATATTCGGCTATTTCATTAACATCTATCGGCCCACCGTCCATGGACAATGCACTGAATGCTGTATCTAACTGCTGGTTGCTATTCTTTTTCACGTTTGAATTAGATTTTTTTACCTTGTCTTTCCATGATTTAGGGTCTTCATCTAGCTTTATATCTGCCAGTGAAGGATCAAGAACATGCAATGGATATTTGAACCATGCATTGATTGGATCGAATTTCGGAAATTCTCGCAACGTCCCATCTATTCTCCACGCTGTTGCCTGTCTAGATAAGCGAACCGCCTGCTGCCTTTCAAGTTCTACTTGTTTCAAGATTTCCTGTGATCGAATAGCACTCATCAAGTGTTGTCCCATTTGCTTCACACTGAATTGATCATCTTGGCTAATTTCCCCATAAGTCGGATTGTATTGTTGGATCGCTCTTAGGTAAACACTGCAGGTAGCTTCGTTTTCCATGGCCATGTAGCGATCTTCAGTGACTGGCAATTCAATCAAGTCCAGTATCGCATCCGGATCTCGTGCAAATACTCCGGATCCGCTCGAACGGTCAATAGAATTCTTTCCACCTTGCGAGCCTTTCGAGTGATGATGACAGTAAATGACGGCACAGTTCAACTCAGTCGCGATTTTATCAAATTGGTTCGTAAACTTAGCCATCTCATGGGCGCTATTTTCGTCCCCGGTTAGTACCTTGTAAATCGGATCAATGATTACAGCCATGTAGTTTGACTTTTGTGCTCTTCGGATCAGCTTAGGTGCTAACTTATCCATCGGGCTTGTCTTACCACGTAAATTCCAAATATCAATATTTGATACATTACTATGACCTTGTCCTAATTTTTCGTAGATATCAACGAATCGAACTCTTGCTGATCGATCATCTAATTCCAGATTGACATACAGCACCTTCCCCTGTGCGCAGTCAAAACCGAACCACTGTCGACCTTCTGCAATGGCGATGGCCAATTGGATAAGTGAAAATGATTTCCCAGCTTTTGATGGTCCAGCAATTAACATCTTATGCCCTTGGCGCAGCATTCCTTTAATTAATTCTGGCGCAAGTTCAATCGGTTGATCAAACAAATCGGACAAACTTTCCGGATCCGGAAGATCGTCATTGACACTCTCGATCCACTCTTTCCATTCATCCCAAGAAGATTTCCCAATATTTGTATCGATAATAAACTGCTTTTTATCTCCTCGAGTCACACCAGGCATCCTACTTAGCCTGGAAGGGTTCCTGTTTTGATTGTCATTAGTCAGTCCGTTTTTCTTGCAGACATCATAAAGATAATCAACCCGCTTCCGATATTCTGGATAATTGTCAGCGTCCACTCTTACGATGGCATGGATCGATTTTCCACCACTGTATAACATTGCTGTAATAGGCAGCTCAAGTTCTCGCATGATCGCATTTTGTTTTTCGAGACTCATGTTGTCAGATTCTACTAATGCATAGCGAAATTCTGTAACATTATCATTCTTTACGCCTTTACCATCCATAGGATTGAATCGAATCCACGCACCCGCTTCTGGATTATAATCCCCTAGGACTGATCCTATATCATCCCCGCAATGGGTCAATGCTTCAATTAATTGTCCTGCTGTTCGGTCAAAAGCGCCTTTGTTCGAAGGCTTCCATTTTCCGTCGTCGTCCTGCCACGATTCCACATTATAGGCAACCGTTTCTGATGGTTCGAATAATGTTTCCAGATAACGGATGATCTGTCTTGCTGGCTCCCACTTCACTGGCTCATTGATTTCTTTTCCCTCTATCCAGTTCCGGTCAATAATGACCAAATCATCTTTTTGAAGTGTACCGTTCCAATCTAATTCATGGCCACCGTCCTCATTTCTAAAAGGGGATGTCCAGCCATAATCTTTTGCCAGCTGTGTAATCGTTGCACCAGTGACTGGTTGATTGGTTCCTTCAAAACTATCCCATTTCTTGAAACATTCCCCTGAATGGTATCGTCCGGAATCTTGTTGGCTCCATTGATCCCAATCTAGTGCGGTGTATCCTTCATGCTTGAGAGCCATCCCAACGTTGACCCATTCCTGATAACCCAGCATTGATGGGTCAACGTATTCTAGCAGCTCTCTTAAATCTAATTTGCTCTCCACATGCCTGTTCCTTTCAAAATTATTTATTTTCCTTATCATCCAACTTTTTACCAATGATCACCGAAATGACCATAACCGCAACGAACAACGAAAATCCTAATACCGCATAAGCCATGGTCATCCCCCACTTTCTATAGCTTTACGGACGATTGGATCTCGATATAACATTTTATATTTTAATTTTTCATGTTGTAGTTGTTCTTCAAGCTGATCGATCTGTTTTGATTGAGACAAAATCACATATGCAGAAAGCCAAGATGACACTGCGATCATTCCCAATAATGCACAAACTACAATCTTATTTTTCATAAACATTTCCTTTCTGCTATCTCGTCGGATAGCTGACTCATTATCTATTTATCGAAATACCTTGTGAAACTCAGGATCTTCAAGGCAAACTCATTCAACTCATCTCTGGTTAGTTCTGGTTGCAAGCCATGGCAAAACATCATGTACTCTGCGTTTTGGGCTTCATGTTGTTGTGGAATAAATTCTCTGATTTCAGTGCAGTATTTTCCGTTTCTTGCTTCTTTTAGATAAATACTGTCGCCCCATTTACCTAGAGTGAATGGTTCTCCTGAGTAGGTTAATCGTTCTTTTTTTGTCATATACAAATCCTCCTCCCTAATCCACTATTTTGGTGGATAGTGGAACTAAACGAGACCCATAAGCTCTGCTATTTGTAAAATGACAGCATCTGATGGTTGGCTGAAGCTATTTTTACTAAGTGCTACTCGTAGTTTGCTTACTTTAAGCCCTTTTTGCGCACCTTCTGAACTAAGAAAATATTTATATCGATGATTTGAATCTTCATCTTCTGCGATCAAAGTGTCAAATTGTGTGGGTTGATCCTTATCCAATACTAGTCGGACTTTCTTGTCATATTTATCATAAACATAGTCACGTCCTACTTTTGCGATTTTAAATTCGTGGTAGTCCCCATGTTGCCTAGTTCCCATACCAAAACCATAACCGTATAGAGTAGTTCCTATTTTGATGTCAGTCATACCAATTTTTGCCATATAAACCCTCCCTCCTATTCCTCTATTTCTGTCACTATTGTAATTAGTTTTTGTTACTAAAAAGGTTTCTCGTCAGCGAACAAGAACGAAGAAGAACCCCAGCGATCACCTCGCCAATAGTTATACTTTCCGCTTAATTCTGGGTATTCACTACATTCAACAGTGTAATTTCCCATGTAAGTTCCGTTATAATACCCATCTGGCACATTTTTGTACTTTGATCTATCCTTTTCATTTTCGTAGATAGCTTTTCTATATTTAATGAAAACTTTGTCGCCCTTTTCCAAACGCATTAACGGTCTCGAAGAATCATATTCAAGTTCTGACTTCATTCCTATCCCTCCTATTCCTCTATCTCTTCCAATTACTAACTCTCGACTTTTTCAAAAAGTATCGAATAATCATCGATCTTTAAAGATTTGGCAATCTCTTCAACAGTCCGTAATTGAATGCCAGCTCTTTTCTTTCTTGCATTTTCATGAGTTTCTCTTAAAGATAAGTTTTTAGTTTTCAAGTGCCAGTCAACGTTTGTCCAAAATACTTCGAGAATGTCCTTTTCCCTACTCCTTCGTTTTTTATCACTGAACTACAGAAATCTTACTAATTTTAAAAACTCCCTGAGCGACCATGGCTTGTTCTTCCACATCTTTCTCATTGTATCCATGCAAATACATTGTTAAGGTTCGGCCTTTCCAATCAATATAAATAACCTTGTACATATTAAGGTCCATCCCTACACCTCTAATCCGACTGGGATATAAGTTTCGGGAATGACTGTGTTTGGTGTGCGCCATCCGTTAGATGCAATGCGACCGATCATGTTTTTAGCACTATCAAAGGACCACATACCAACGTTCTTAAAGCCACGTTGTTCAAGTTGACGGATTTGTTTTGGTGTCGCGAGTCCAGCCTCTTTTCGTTTATTTAACCGTTCTAAAATCAAACTTGCCTTCCCAGCGTTATCGATTTGATCAGGTAAAATACCTAGTTTTTCTAACGCTGACACCTGTTGATCAGACGGCGGTGCCATTTCCCAACCAAAGGATGGTACATAACTTGTAAGGTCTTCGGCTTGAATGGACATTTCAAATTGCAATGGATCCACAAGCTTTTGCTTTCTTCGGCGCATTTCTGCCAATTGTTTTGCTAAGGCTTCCTCACGTTCGGCAATGACATCTTTTTCGGCTTGCACTTCTGCTTCTTCCAGATCCAATGCCAATCCTTGCTCGCCAGCATCTTCAATGTTTTCAGTCATCTTTTGAGCAACCTCATCACTTGAAGCAATCAAGTGTGCTGGATGACAAAGCTCATGCCGTTCTGTATGCCAAAGAAAATCTAGCAACAAAAGTTCTTCTTTGCCTTCATGTAATCGAGTCCCACGTCCCACCATTTGACTGTAAAGTGAACGAACTTTTGTAGGACGTAGTACCACGATGCAATCGACGGATGGACAATCCCACCCTTCCGTTAACAACATCGAGTTGCAAAGAACGTTGTATTTGTCATTTTCAAAGTCTTCCAAAACCTCCACTCGATCCTTTGAATCGCCATTCACTTCCCCTGCACGGAATCCACGCTCATTTAGGATATCTCGGAATTTTTTGCTGGTTTTTACTAATGGTAGAAATACCACTGTTTTTCTATTTGCACAGTGCTTAACCATTTCATCAGCGATTTGATAAAGATAGGGATCCAATGCAGTACCTAAATCTCTTGAAGAAAAATCACCGGCTTGTTGTTTCACTGCAGTCAAGTCTAATTTCAAGGGAATAGTTAATGCTTTGATTGGTGACAAAAACCCTTCTTTGATTGCTGCTGGTAAGGTGTATTCATAAGCCAAAGATTCGAAATATGTACCGAGGTTTCGCATATCGCCACGATCTGGCGTAGCTGTAACCCCTAGTACATTTGATTCCTCGAAATGGCTCAGTACTCTTTGATAACCATCACTAATACAATGATGGGCTTCATCGATGATGATCGTATCAAAGTAATTAGGCGGAAACTGACTTAATCTTTTCTCACGTTGCATACTCTGAATGGATCCCACAACGACCCGGAAGAAACTTCCAAGGCTCGTTTTTTCTGCTTTTTCAACTGCTGTTTTTAGTCCAGTCGACTTTTCTAATTTGTCAGAAGCTTGATCCAGTAATTCTCCCCGATGGGCGAGGACGAGCACACGCTCACCCATTCTTACCCGATCTTCGATGACCTTACTGAATACAATTGTTTTTCCGCAGCCAGTAGGCAGAACTAGCAATGTGCGCTTTTTCCCTTCCTGCCATTCTTTTTGGATGGAGCTTCTTGCTTCTTGTTGGTATGGCCTTAATTTCATAGAACTTTCCTTTCCATATTGGTATAATCAAAATAAAAATGTCGGAGGTTTTTTAATTGAAAAGAAGTATTACTATTAATTACCCATCTAGTAACAACAACTCTTATGCAGAATTTGATTTAGATGAATTTTGCCCACATTGTGGAAAACCTGGTGCTCATATTTTATATGAAGCAATGGCTTCAAAATTATTTAACAATGTAACTAACTCGGTAGGTATTTTTCTCAAATGTTCAAGAAGTGAATGTAATAAATTTCATATCCAAGAATTCCCTTTTACCAAATATAAAAATGACAGCTCAAACATCACTGAAGTTGGCGCTAAAATTCCCTATACCTATCGTGTAAAACTTGAAAATACACTTCCGAGCATTGTAAACAATACATTCCCTGCTTTTAAGGAAATTTATGAGCAATCACTTGAAGCAGAGGCCCAGGGACTAGATCAAATTGCAGGTATAGGATATAGAAAGTCCATCGAATTCCTTATAAAAGAATATGTGATTCATCAAAATCCTGCTTCGGCTGACGATGTAAAATCTAAGTTTTTAGGAAAGGTCATCAAAGAAAATCTATCAGAATTTCCTAAAATTCAGACTCTTGCTACCGCAGCAGTTTGGATTGGAAATGATGAAACACATTTCGTCCGTGTACACAATGATAAAGATATACAAGATATGAAAGACTTTCTAACTGCTACTGCACTGTTCATCTCGGCTGAACTAAAGGTTGAAGAAGCAATTGAATTCACAAGCCGTTCAAAATCGTGACCGTTTTATAAAACTCATTTACTTTATTGCCGTTGGTAGTGAATCCTTTTTGTATTAGGATTTTCTTTCCTTCGGCTTTTGTTGTTTCATTAGATGCAATAATTTTTCCTATGACACGTATTTTCCATTCTCCAAACTCGTATACAGGGGGCTGTGGAACAAAAAGTTCCACATAGCCACCGTTAAAATTAATTTTTCTTGATTTATCCATAATCAGTTCTCCTAAGCTAAAATCGTGATACGTTGAGATTTAACTTCTTCTGAAAGCTGTTCTTTCAAGTATTCGCGGATATTCACAATTGCTTGGTTTCGCCAAGCACCTCCATCGGCTTCAAAAATAGCTGCACGTGGACCATCTTTCATCCGGAATACGAACTGACTAACTGGCTGTTCTACTTCAAGGAATGTCCGATAAGGTGCCAAGTTGACCGGATTCGGTACTTTCACATCCGCTTTACTAGCAAGCCCTTGTTTGATCGCGACTGCTTGGCTTACACCATCGTCGCCAGTCGTTTTTACGTTGTCTTCGGTCACATTGCCGACTACTTGCAATAAAATCGCACGATCATCAAGATCCGTTTTCGTTTTTAGATCCACAAATTTAGACTGAAGCGCAATGTTGAAAGATTCCATATCATAGAATTGGCCAAAGTCGAATCGAGGAACAATTGCTCCCACAGTAGCCAATACTTCCCTTCGGCCATCAACTTCTAGTGTCCCCATCAATTGAATGCTTGATTCATCTTCAATGTGTAAAATCAATTTTTCTCCTTCACGCTCAATGTTCGATTTCACATAATTCACTAATCCACTAAGCGTATTGATACGGATGTGATTCTTAGCCAATACTGCATAAGGAAAAATTTCTTCCACAGTACCTGCAGTATTTACAGAAAATAAACGGCCATCATCCATTTCAACAATTCTTTCATGCGGTTTTGTTTCCAATTCACTAATAAATTTGATTGCATCTTTTGTTAAGTCCATCTATTTATCCTCTTTTCTTTTGTAGGTCGATTACTTGCTGGCGTTTGGCTTCTTCTTTTTCAATGACATCAATCGGCTCACCAATATCGGTTTTGGGTTGGCCGTCTTCTGGATCCAAATACGTTTGACCAGGTACTGCCGATCGCAACTCATGTGCTTCTACTTTTCCAGTCGAGAGATCCTTTCCTGTGAGAACCGTTGTCGATACACCTTCCACTGGCGCCAATTTCGTTGTGAAGTCACTGCTTACTGCAATTACTTGCCGTGTGCCGTCTGGTTTAAATTCAAGCTTGATCGTGACAACTCGTTTGGCTTCTGCTGGTGTATTCGGATCATGGATATTTTGAAAAACTTTTTGAAGTTCACCATCCAATTTTTCTTGGATGGCGCCTTCCGCTAATTCTGACAACTGCAAATCAATTTCTTTTGACATAGGTGATTCCTCCTAAAATGCTCCTGGTTGGTAGCTTTGTTGTGGTTGTTGATTAAATCCTTGTTGCGGTTGGTTCGTTACGGGTGATTGAGTATAGTTTTGTGCTGGTTGTTGATAGTTGTTCGCTGCTGGTTGACCTTGATAATTTGATTGTGGCTGTTGTAACTGCTGAACGATTGCAGGCATTTCTTTGGTCGTGTAGTAACTTGCGTCACTTGGATAGAACCGATCGACATCATTGTAGGTGTTATCTTTGTAAGTACGATTTTTGATCTTAACTGCTCCTTTTGCACCTGTAACTAGATTCCAATTCATTTGCAAAGGGGCATCTTTTTTCTTTTGACCGATCGAAGCGAAGAATGCTGACAATAAACCTTCTGTTGACGTATGCAGATACAAGTTGTTGAACACAGTTGCTGTCCCTTGAGGAGAGTCAATTTTCAATTCAAGTTTGGCCATATTGCATGCTGGCAATTTAGAATCACCGCTTTTCGGTGTGTAACGAGCTCGTTCAAACTTAACGACTTCAAAAATATAATCCCCTGGTGCTAAGACGATACCGCCTTCGCTGTCTTGGACAATGGTGTCATCCCATCCTAATTCTCGATCTTGTTGAAATTGTTGTGTCATTGCTAGTTCCTCCTAAAATTGTTGTTGTTTTCGAATCTCTTGAATCATTGTAAATACTTGTGGCCATGCAGCGACTAGCACCCCATCGATGTACCCGGGATCATAATTTTGAATCGGTGTACCTGTTGGGTAATACCCTTTTGATTCTGTTGCAGCCATGATTTCTGCTGGTATAACATTGTTTGCTTTCATCAGATCAACGAGGTTTTGCGGAATCCCGGTATAATCGACTGCTTCTCGATCAAAGTTTGGCTCCGTTGTTGCTGGTTGCGTTTCTTGTGCCGTTTCTGGCTTGCTCATCGGCATTTCTGTTGTTGCTGGTGTATTTGTAGCTAATGGTTGTTCCACTGCTTGCGGTGCTTGCTTAGGGGCGAAAATGTGTGCTATCCCACTGAAATTCATGTCCAATTCATCCGGTAAGCCAAATCGATTCTTAGCATCCCAAGCTGGATGATGGGTCGTGTACATCACACGTTTTCCACCTTGGCCTTTGAATTTTTTGCCTTTGTCATCTGCAGCCACTGACAAGGTTTTATAATTACAAAACAGCACCATGTCCGCCCATTCTTTTGTAAGGGAAGAAGTTTTTGCAGTCGTTTTATTCCCTAACTTCAGTTCCCATCGATCATAGGCTCCCATTTCATCTGGTTGTTCAAACTTCACGATCTTTGCATGGGCTGTCAAAACAACATTGATCCCCATTTCAGCTACATCGGATAACTTATTTAAAAAACGACCATATTCTTCTTCAAGCTTAATGAAGCCTTCTCCGTAGCCAAATTGTGTGATACTTGTTTTATTTCCGGCAGCAACAATGAAATCAATACACAGCCGTTCTGCCCAGTCCACTGTATCGATTACGATGGTTTGGCATGGCATTGTTTGCTTCACGAAATCGATTTGTTGCATCAAGATCGACCAGCTTGACGGTTTATCCATTCTGGCTACATCCATATTGTTGGTGCTTCCCTCTGTGTCAATAAACACAGGATTTGGGAACTGCGACGCGATGGACGTCTTGCCAATCCCTTCTGGTCCATAGATAACGACTTTTTGGGCTTTGGCGATAACTCCTTTGGTAATGTTCATTAAAATTCTCCTTCCTTCCACTTCGGTTGTTGTGGTGATTGCTGAGGTGTAGGTCCGCCCTCAGATGGTACTAATCTGTTTTCAGTTACATAGCCATCTTCAATTATGATTTCGCATTCATCACCTGTTGAAACGCGTGTTGCAATTGCCTGCAAGCCTTCTTGTTTCAGCCACTGGCCAAACTCGTTCAACGTGACCATGTCCATCTGTTCAAGTTTATCCAATAGGATGAATCCGCAATCCGGTTTTAATTTCCGGACGATTGCCGTCGATACTTTTAACTGATCAGATCCAGACATGTTGTCCCATTTTTGACCGTTATAGACCAACTCGCCGTCTGTCACAGATAATCCCGGTAATGGTAGTTGTGCATTAGCGAGTAACGCTGCTTTTTCTTCTCGAATCGAAGTAATATCGTTTGTCAGGGTATCGTATTGATTCTTGTATTCGTTGGCGTCTTCTTCGGCTTTGTCTTTATCCAGATTTGCCCGAACACGTCGATTGATCTCGTCGACTTCGGCGATATTTTGTTGGAGTTCTTGTGTCGATTCATCTTGCAGGTTTTCAGCAGTCTTTTGCGCTGTTGCCAAGTCTTTTGATAGTCGGTCGAACTCGATTTGTTCTTTCTGCAGTTGTGCTTGAAGTTCTTCAATCCTTGTGTTGATTGCTTGAATATTTGATTTCGATTGTTCCAGCTGAAACGAGATTTGATTGACTTGATTTCGCTTTTGTTGATTCTCACCATTTCTGGCTAAGATCTCTTGTTGCTTGGCAACTAAATCAGCAACTGCGATCGGCTCTTTAGGTGCTTCTGGGAAATATGGCTGTTCTGCTGCAAACTTTTTCTTCTGATCGGCAATTTGACCAATGGTGTGCCGCTGGTTATATATTTCTTGCTCCTTGCGTTCCAGTTCAAATAGTTGATCGCCCACACCAATAATCTGCAGGAGGATATTTGCTTTTTCCTTACTTGACGAATCCATAAATTTCGGTAGATCGATGGCTAACTCTTCGACAAAGCTGTTCAATAAATTCTGTCCAGCTTTTTCTCCATTGGGATCAATGACTTTCAAATCAGAATTCTTACCTTTGCGTTCAACGACAAGACCGTTGTTCATGACGATATGGAGGTGTGGTGGTGTGACTGATCCTTCTCGATACGCTTGACTTGGTTTGTATTTATTGCCACCAAGTCCCCATGCAATGGCATCAATGACACTAGTTTTCCCTTGGTTATTGTTTCCGCCCACGATGGTTAATCCGCTGGCATTCGGTTCAATCTTTACCGCTTTGACACGTTTAACGTTTTCGATTTCTAATTTGTTGATTTTCACACTCACTCGTAATCACCTCGCATAAAACTTTTTAAAATTTCTGGAATATCGTTTAAATCATCAGTCACAAATGTATGGCCGGTACTCGTTTCTTCTTCGGTCTCCATTTTTTTTAGTGATAAGAGCGCCGCTTTACGTAAAATTTCGGCTTTTATTGGACTTTCGTTGTCCAAATTCCGCTCCTGTAATGCTAATAACAACCCGATTTCTGGTAGGCTGCCGACAACCATCACTTTTGCTTCTCCCTCTTTTTGCATGGTACAAAGTAAAGCAACATCTTCTTTGTGACATTCTTGTTGTAATTCGTCTGCTAAAGCTTGAATTTTTTCGTTCATATTGTTACACTCTCCTTAACTGATAATGTTACATTTGGCTTACACTAGCGGGAACTGGTGTAGGCTCTTTTTGTATTTCCGCAATTTTGGTTCCGTCTGCTGAGAAGTACGTATGTGTTTCTACGCCTGCAAAGATTACAACTGTATGAATCATACGTTCTTCTTTTGATTCAATACTGAGCGATCCAGCAGTCACACTTCTTGATTGCATGGGTTGTTCTGTTTGCATGGAGTCTTCCTCCTTCTTCGCATATTGGGCAAATCTTGCATCATTAAATTTTTGCATTTGTTTTTTTGATTTCAAGCTGGTAGTTCCGGGTTTTACATTGGCAGGGATCCTGCCCTCTTTTCTCAGACGACCAACTTTCTGAACCACTTGCGAATATTGCTTACCAGTCACTTTTGCTAATTCTTCGTAGTTCGCTACATAACCATTGGGGTCAAATTCGATTGTGTCTAATAAAATGCGTACATCATCATCTGGCCAACAGCTTAACTTTTGAGATTTAACTCTTCTTGAAGCTCTAAGTTTTGCGGATTTATTTGAACAAGATCCTTTTGATCGCCCTAGCGCTTCTCCGATTTCCTCATACGAGGCTCCTTGCTTGTACATGGCAATCAATCGTTTTTCTTCTGCAACCGTCCATGGCCTACCATCACTATCAAAAGCAAGTTCCTTTTGAATTTTCGGGAATTTCCCATCTTTTCTCATGTCAGAGATCTTTTTCGTAACTGCTGAAACTGACCTTCCTAATTTCATTGCTATCTGTTCCGCATTGACAACTTCGTTTGTTTCGGCCATTAAGGCGTTTTTAAGAACGTATGCAATTTCTTTTGTCGTCCAAGCTTTCAATACGCTCCCTCCTTATTGGGCACTCTTAATTTCAGGAAACGTCTCTTCGAATTTTTTCCAATTATTTAGAACACCGTCATGCAAGTCATTGTGATTGCGCAAAACATCATCTTTACTAATTGTGACCGCACCAGAGATTTTGTACATGTTGATGTAAATCTTCTTCGGTGTATCTGTATACCAGTGCAGGACAGTGCGGAAACGATCACCGGGTTCACTAATAACTAGTTGCAATAGTCTATAATCTTGTGTCTTCTTAACCTCCTCAAATCCGTAGTCCGTCAATCTTTTTCTGGTAGTTGCCATGATATTGCTCCTCTCTTATTTTGTTCTAGCTTCCATCAGCGCTTGCGCTTCGAAGTAGCATTCTTTCCAGTCAATCGTTCGATAGTATAAATCCAAAATCTCTGCTTTGGTCATCTACTTCACCACCATAATTTGCATCAGCATTACCAGCAAAATAATATTAAGAATCATGCTTGCATAAGCAATTGCCTGTAACTGTCTAGCCTTGTATAACGGATTGCTGTGTAATGTTGCTAACCATTTCTTTTTCAAAAAAATCACCTCAAATCTATTTGTCGATTCAACCGGCATTGATAAAGTAACTCCTGATACCTTATGAGATCTCTAACTAGCGAATCTCGTTGAAAATCGCTCAGTAAGCTTTTTCGATCGTGTAACTGGTCATGGAGGCTGTGTACTTTCTCTTTTGCCAAGGTGTCGATCAGCAGCTCTTGTTCAAGTGTGTAGGTCATGTTCACACCTCAAAATTCTCTGCTAAGAAATGCTGCAACGATTCTCTCTCAATCCGGATATCTTGGGGACTCCAAATCTGTATTTTTAATCCCATAGAAATCCACTTGTTGAGTTTTTTATCTCCGATACCTAAAACCTGCTTGATGGTCTCTTTGTTTCCATACGGTGGTAGCTCAAGTGTTTTCGTTAACAATTTCATACGTTTTTCAATTTCTGCAGTTGCAATGGTCACAATAGAAAGAGCTATTTGTTTCTGCATCAATTCATCTGGTATATGCAATTCCATTAATTCGAATCCTCCTTCAATGCAGCTAAAGCATTTTCGATAGGCTCGATTTGCTTGTCTGGTTTACGTTTACCGTTCATAATATCGGACATATATGCTCTGGAAATACCGATAGTATCCGCCAACCAATTCTGTGTCTTATCGTATTTAGCCAACTGGATTCTGACTTTTAAAATAAAATCTTGTGACATATAGTTAATTCTCCTTTCTCATATGATTTGTAAGCTAATTAAATTCGCTAATTATTGTTGACAAATATTAAATCTAGTTTTAATATAGAAACATAGTTAAATAAGCACAGAATTATCCCTTTTAAATCAACATTCTTAGTTTGGCGACGTCGAATTGTTTATTTTTAGTTGGGTGTCTTTCTTATTGCTTGTTAGCTTATTAAATTAGCTTACGAACACAGTATATTAAATCTAGATTTAATTGTCAACATTTTTTCATATATTTTTAGATCTAGTTTTAACTGAGATCGTAGCGATTCTGGAGGATCGTTAATATGACAGCATTTGATAGGTTAAAATTACTTTGTGAGAAACAAGGAATTTCTGTAAATGATTTAGAGGAAAAGATTGGTATTGGTAAAAACTCATTGTATTCTTGGAAAAAGAACATACCTAAGGGGACAAATTTATTAAAAGTTGCTGACTATTTCAAAGTATCCACCGATTATTTACTAGGAAGAACTGATAATCCTGTACCAAGTCTATCTAAAACTCCCCCATTTACAGTTCAAGAAGCTCTTGAATCAGTAATGAGTGATGATGGTAAACCTTTAACTGAGCACGACCGTAAAGTTTTAACTGGTATTATTGAAGCATATCTTGAGAATAATTCTGATACTGAGTAGGTGATTTGTTTGGATTTGGATAATGAAGTAAATGAGATTATAGCCGAGCTTGGCGTCACTATTAAGGAAACGCCAAGGCTCGATTCTGATGCTAAGTATATTGCTATTATGAACACAATTGTGTTGGATACTCGCCTGTCTGATCGTGTCAAGCTTTTAAGACTTCTTCACGAATTAGGACATGCAGCTAAACATAAAAATAATTATGTACTTTATAAACGGACTTTTGCTCTTCATTCTAAAATGGAAAACGAAGCAGAAGAATTTATGATTGAAAAGATGCTTGAAGTAACATTAGGCAATCCGGAATTTGATCCTGGTTCTTTTAATTATGTAAATTTTTTAGAGAGCTACGAAATCGAATTGAGATATGAACCAGTTGTTAAACAATTCATGACCAAGTACCTCGTCAGACCTAATTCTGACCATATATTTTTTTAACACAAAAACGAACATACATTCGTTTCGCAAGAGGAGTGACCATTTTGACTGATAAAGAAAAAGAAATTACTGTTGCTGAGTTAATAAATATTTTAAAAGATGCAAACCCAAATTCAAAAGTTCTATTCTATGGAACCATCATAAGTAAAAATAGCTTTGTAAGTGTAAAAGCCCCAGTCATTAGCGCGTATATATCAGATGAAAAATATAACAATGTGCAAGGAGTGGTAAAGCTTTCAGGAGTACAAGAATAATTATATTATGAATTAGATTGGAGATAAGTATATGGAAAATATAGAAGTAACAATCCCTCAAACTTGGAAAGGATTACCGATCAAACTGTCTAAAATTGTAACCACCAAAGATAATCAATTTCTGAACAACGGTGATATCGCAGCTTTTATTCAAATTTTCGGCGATCCTTCTGACTATATAAAGTGTGGAGATTTATTATGTTTAGAAGCTAATACAAGCGGCTACGATGGACACATTTTTAAGTATGAACCAGTTGTTGAAATTACAGGCATTAAGTATGTTTTTTCACCTATTTCTCAGTTTATGGAAAGAAAAGAAATCATAGTTGATAATTTATCAAAGGTATCAATTAAGGGAAAAATTTTGTGTTCATTTAGGGGACTGTCCGAGGGTATTTCATTTTTAACTATGGCACAGGAGGAATAAGATGATTAAAGAATATGAAAAAAAAGACGGTAAAAAATATTGGATGTTTAAAGCTTACTTAGGTATCGATCCAGCAAGCGGGAAGAAGATTTATACAACAAGGCGTGGTTTTAAAACACAAAAAGAAGCTAGGATTGCAAAGTCTAGACTTGAATTGCAGGCACAAGATAACAAATATACACCAGAAAAAAATTATACTTTTATAGAGATCCAAAATATGTGGTTTGAAGAATATAAAACTACTGTCAGAGAGAGTACCCTATCAAGAGTATCTTTTCTTTTCACTAAAAATATATTTCCTTATTTTGGAAAAAGAAAGATATCCTCATTTACTGTCGCATATTGTCAAAAAATCGTTAATAAGTGGAAAGATGAATATTCAACCTATAAAGCATTAAAGACATACACTACTGCGGTTTTTGATTATGCAGTTCGAATTAATGTTATAAATTCAAATCCCATGAAAGATGTGTACATTTCAAAAGGAAAATATCGAAAAAAAGACGAACGCATTAAGTATTATGAATCAGATGAACTCAAGCAATTTTTGGAAGCTGCTAAACAAGATAGGTTTCCTCTATCCTACCCTTTATTTAGACTTCTGGCTTTTACTGGAATGAGAAAAGGTGAGGCTTTAGCATTGACTTGGGAGGATATTGATTTCAACAATAAGATGCTAACAATCAACAAAACCATAGCTAGAAACACAAAAAATGAAATCGTGATTAATCATCCCAAAACAGAAACATCGATTAGAGAAATTTCTTTGGATGATACTACAATTGATATCTTAAAAAAATGGCGTCAAGATCAAAGAAAGTATTTGCTATCATTTGGTCACAACTCTCTTAGACCTAATCAGATCATCTTTGCATCAAAGAACAACAATTATCTGGATCCGCTTAGACCAAATAATATTCAAAAAAGATTATGTAAAGAAAATGAATTAAAAGACATCACCATTCATGGCTTTCGACACACACACTGTAGTTTACTATTTGAAGCTGGATTGTCCATACAAGACGTGAAAACTCGGCTCGGACATTCAGATATACAGACAACTATGAACATCTATGCTCATGTAACAAAAAAACAAAAAGATATCTCGGCAGAAAAGTTTGCTAGATACCTTAATTTCTAAAAGTATGGTCAAAAGTATGGTCAATAAAATAAAAAAAGCGCTGAACCCTTTGATAACAAAGGATACAGCACTCGTAAAATTATTTAACTGTTACTGAAGCGCCAACTTCTTCTAAAGCTGCTTTCAATGCTTCAGCTTCGTCTTTAGAGATGCCTTCTTTAACTGCTGAAGGAGCTCCGTCAACGACTGCTTTCGCTTCTTTCAAGCCTAAGCCAGTTGCTTCACGAACTGCTTTGATAACTTTAACTTTTTGATCGCCAGCTGCAGTCAATTCTACAGTGAATTCAGTTTGTTCTTCAGCAGCACCAGCATCGCCAGCTCCACCAGCTACAGCTACAGGAGCTGCAGCAGATACGCCAAATTCTTCTTCGATAGCTTTAATTAAATCGTTTAATTCTAAGATTGTCGCGCCTTTTAGCTCTTCGACAATGTTTTCAATGTTCAATGCCATTTTGTTTTCCTCCATTTAAGTAAGTAGTTTAGTTTTTAATACTGAAAAATTATGCGGCAATTATGCTGCATCTTCTTCTTTTTCTGCCACTGCTTTGACAGCGTAAGCCACGTTGCGGATAGGTGCTTGTAGCACAGATAGCAACATAGAAAGAAGTCCTTCGCGGTTTGGCAATTTCGCCAATGCAGTAATTTCTTCCAATGAAGAAACTTTGCCTTCGATGATACCGCCTTTGATTTCTAAAGCTTTTGCGTCTTTTGCGAAATCGTTAATGATTTTTGCAGGTGCAACAACGTCTTCGTTACTGAATGCTACGGCAGTAGGGCCAGTGAATACTTCACCTAAACCTTCTAGACCAGCTTTTTCAGCAGCACGAGAAAGAATTGAGTTTTTGATAACTTTCATCTCAACGTTTGCATCACGCAATTGTTTACGTAAGCGAGTTACTTCATCAACAGTTAGTCCACGGTAGTCAACAACGACTACAGATGCGGCTGCAGAGAATTTTGCACTCACTTCATCAACGATCGCGGATTTTTTAGCGATAGCTGCTTCACTCATTTATATTTCACCTCCTGATTTTGATGGAAGAGTTTCTTCGAAACAAACTGTTCCTTTGTCCTATAAAGGACAATAAAAAAACTCTATGCCACCGTAGACATAGAGGGACTATTGAAGATTCTCAATAAACGTCCTCGGTAGGAAATTAAGGCAAATGCCACCTACTGTCTTCGGTACAGTTAAACTTTTAACCTTGACTACCTTACCATAGATAAGGTAGTCAAGTCAATAAAAGTTTTGAATTTTTGTATTAAATTAGAAAGAAGCTTGTTCTACATGGATCCCAGGACCAAATGTTGTTGTAACTGAGATATTTTTCATGTATTGACCTTTTGCTGCTGAAGGTTTAGCTTTCAACAATGTTTCATGGATCGTTTTGAAGTTTTCAATCAATTTGTCATCTTCAAAAGAAACTTTTCCGATTGGTACGTGGATGTTTCCAGCTTTGTCAACACGGTAAGTAACTTTACCAGCTTTTACTTCGTTAACTGCTTTTGTTACGTCCATTGTTACTGTACCAGTTTTAGGGTTAGGCATCAAACCTTTAGGGCCTAATACACGACCTAATTTACCAACAGTAGCCATCATGTCAGGCGTTGCAACAACAACGTCAAAATCGAACCAGCCACCTTGGATTTTTTGAACCATATCGTCGTCACCAACGAAATCAGCACCAGCTGCTTCTGCTTCTTTGGCTTTATCGCCTTTAGCAAAAACTAAAACTGTTTGTGTTTTACCAGTACCGTTTGGTAATACAACCGCGCCACGGATTTGTTGATCCGCTTTTTTAGGGTCTACGTTTAATTTGTAAGCAACTTCAACCGTTGCGTCGAATTTTGCAATATTTGTTTCTTTTGCCAAAGCTACTGCTTCTTCAACTGAATAAGCTTTTGTAGCATCAACTTTTTTCAATGCTTCTTGCATTTTTTTGCTTTTTTTAGCCATTTTGTTTCCTCCTTGATGTGGTTATAACGGTAGAACCTCCCACGTGTCCCATATTTTTCAATATGAAGCCGACTGAGAAGCTACTTCCTTAGGGCTGTAATTATTCTACAGTGATCCCCATGCTTCGTGCAGTTCCTTCAACCATGCGCATTGCTGCTTCAACGTCAGCTGCGTTTAGGTCTTCCATTTTCAATTCAGCGATTTCTTTTACTTGATCGCGTGAAACTTTTGCAACTTTTGTTTTGTTTGGTTCGCCTGAACCTTTTTCAACGTTTGCTGCTTTTTTCAACAATACTGCTGCTGGTGGTGTTTTTGTAACGAAAGTAAATGAACGGTCTTCGTATACAGAGATCACTACTGGAATGATCAAACCTGCTTGATCAGCTGTACGAGCATTGAATTCTTTAGTGAATCCCATGATGTTGATACCCGCTTGACCTAGCGCAGGACCTACCGGCGGAGCTGGTGTTGCTTTACCTGCAGGAATTTGCAATTTAACGATTTTTTCTACTTTTTTTGCCACGAGACATACCTCCTTGAGTCCGTGATGTGGTTAATTGGAGATCCAAATTTCTCCTCCCACTTTGGTGATTCATGTGCACACACAAAAAACGTGTGACGAAAGCACACTGGAATATTATAGCATCTTTATGGAATAATTCAAGGTTTTTCAGCTGATTTTTTTGAAAAAATGCTCACCAGCGCTTTTCGTTAGTCCATCGCTAAAAAAAGAAATAAAAATCACTTGCTTTTGGTCTGCTTTTTTCATTCTCTCATTTTTTTATGCTACACTACTACTGGAATTCTTCCCTATTCGTTTACTACTATCGAGGTGAAAAAAATGGAACAATTAAAATACCGCAGTGTATTTGACATAATCGGACCCATCATGGTGGGTCCCAGCAGTTCTCATACCGCCGGTGCTGCCCGGATCGGAAAAATCGTTCGCAGTATTTTTGGCGAACAGCCAGACAGTGTAGATATCCTGTTGTATGAATCGTTTGCTAAAACCTATCGCGGTCATGGAACCGATATTGCGTTAGTTGGCGGTCTCTTAGGCATGGAGCCAGATGATGCTCGCCTAGCGGACTCTTTAAAAATCGCTTATGAGAAAGGGATCGAAGTCTTATTCGTCCCTAAAAAAGAAAAAGCGGAACATCCGAATATGGTCAAGATGATTTTGACAAAAGGTAGCCACAAACTATCTGTCACTGGCATCTCGATAGGTGGTGGCAACATTCAAATCTCAGAGCTTAACGGCTTCAAAATTTCTCTGACACTGGGTACCCCTACTTATGTGATCGTCCATCAAGATGTTCCGGGAATGATTGCGAAAGTAACCAATTTACTATCAGAGGCTCAAATCAATATCGGTACGATGACCGTTACGAGAGAAGCTGTCGGTGATAAAGCAATCATGATCATCGAAGTCGATCAGCGCAATGATCAGCTGGCGCAACAAATCAAAGTTTTGCCGCACGTTTACAGCGCTGCGTATTTTGATTAAAGGAGATAAGCACATGTTCTATACAATAGAAGAGTTAGTAATAGAAAGTAAAAATTATCCTTCCGTTGCAGAGATGATGATTGCGATCGAAGCAGAAAATACTGGTCGTAGTCGCGAACAAATCCTTGCAATCATGGAAAAGAATTTAGTTGTTATGGAACAATCAGTCGCTGAAGGTGTCGCTGGTGTAAAATCGGTGACGGGATTGACCGGCGGCGATGCGACTCGCATGAACGACTACCTTGCTGCCGGTGATTTTTTAAGCGGAGAAACCATTCTACAAGCGGTCCAAAATGCCATTGCAGTCAACGAAGTCAATGCGAAAATGGGCTTGATCTGTGCAACACCGACTGCCGGTAGTGCGGGTGTTGTTTCTGGTGTATTGATGGCCGTACGTGAGCGTTTGGCACTGACTCGAGCGCAACAAGTCGACTTTTTGTTTACAGCCGGCGCCTTTGGCCTGGTGATTGCCAACAATGCCTCGATTTCCGGTGCCGAAGGCGGTTGTCAAGCAGAGATCGGTTCTGCTAGCGCAATGGCAGCGGCGGCTTTGGTTTGTGCAAAAGGTGGCACCCCCCACCAAGCGGCTCAAGCGGTGGCGATCACCCTCAAGAATATGATGGGCTTGATTTGTGACCCTGTCGCGGGCTTAGTCGAGGTCCCCTGCGTGAAGCGCAATGCCTTGGGATCTTCCCAGGCCTTTATCTCTGCCGACATGGCATTAGCAGGAATCGAAAGTGTCATCCCACCTGATGAAGTGGTCTTAGCGATGTATCAAGTCGGACGACAAATGCCTAGCATTTTCAAAGAAACGGCTGAAGGTGGTCTAGCCATGACGCCGACTGCCCAACGCCTACAGGCAGAAATCTTAGAAGCCAATCGTTGATGTTTTTTTAGAAATGAACACGAATAAAAACCAACCAAGAACAACCAATCGTTGCTTGTTCTTGGTTGGTTTTCATTTTCCCATTATTTCCAACGACGAAAAGGCAAGCACTCCCTACTTGTTAAACAAGTAACAAATGACATTGGCGGTTTTTCTACTCCCACTCGCCTACCCTATAGTGTTTCTTTTGGGCAACGGGTTTTAATACCTTCACAGGCTCGGAAAATTTAGGTTTTCCTTCTGTTTGATCCAATGGGACCAATGGCTGCTCGCTTTCTTGTGCTTTCAAGTCCATTTGTGGTTTTTCATCCTTGGTAGCTTGCGCCTGATCGGCTGATTTTTGCCAAAGCTGTTTGCTGAGATCCAATAAGGGAATGATCATCATGGCGACTAGCCCGCCAGAAAAACCATTGTTATACAGATTCAAACCTCCATGTAAGAAATCAATATTCAGTACCATTGAGGCGTGCACAAAACCGACCACCAAGCCGCCTTTCCAGCCATAGGCATTTGTTACTGCACAGAGCATCATCGCAAAAATCGCTGACGTGACTGTAACCGTCTCGTTGATGGTGTATACGCTCAATAGATTGGCAATCGTCACCCCTGCCAATAAAGGCAGCGAGTTAAAGACATGAGAGCCACAAGCAGAAAAGCCGATGACGCAAAAGATCGCACCGATAACTGGTCCATTTAAAACCGCACCAATACTGACGACATATGCCACAAGCAAAAACGTCATCAATCCCATGTTGATCATCGTATTATAAACGCCGGTATCACGTAAGATATCTCGTTCGATTTTGCCACTATGAGACCAAATCGCTCGCATATTCAATCGTTTTTTCTTGATTGCCATCAGTGACCCATAGCCTACGAACACACTTCCTAAAACCAGCATCATGAGAATCAAACGCGGCTGCTGTTCTTGCGACACCAATGTTCTTAGCTCAATCGTTAGGCCAAACATCCGACAGATAGCGGCGACTAATGTACACAACATTCCTGAAGTGAATCCAGCACTGTATAAACTGACGCTTTGAAATAGTCCTTGAAAATATAAGGCCATGGGAACCATCAAAAAACCGGTAAAAATTCCAATACCGTACCCCATCACCAAGCTAAAATAAGGCGGTAGTGAGTCATTGAATGCAAAATAGCTGACGATTGGAGAAACCGACGATCCATACAAGGCAATCAACAGAAATTTTTTCAATGGTTCATTCATAAAATACGAATACAGACGGACGCCTAAAAATATCGGGATAAAATTTAGTAGATTTTTCCCAAAAAAACCATACCCAGTCACCATAAAGATAGCAGACACCGCGCCTCCTGTGATCGGCACCCGATAATGATAGCAAATCGAGATCGCTACAATCGTCATCAAACTGCTGTTTAATAAAGCCGACCCTACAGAAGTCATAGCAATATAATCTGTCACAAGATGACTTTCCGAAAATAAAATCAACTTGAGCTCTTCGACTGCCACCCTTGGATCGAAAAACAACATGGCAAAGAAAAACAGCAGCAAATTAAAAAGAAACAACAAGCTATACCCATTATGTACAGAGATCATCCCTTTAGTATGGGGATGAAAATCATTGTGAAACTTTACTCTAAAAAAAGCAAATAATTTTGACATAAGACCCCTTCCTCTTATAAAGCGCTTACTCATTTTGAGAAAAAAAGTGGGCCAACGAATTGGTCCACTTTATTCTCATTACTGTTATTTTACCGTAAATGAGCCGTTCATGCTAGTCTATCCAGCAGTTAAATTTTATCTACTTGCTCAAAATCAAGTTCTGTACTGGTTTCACGACCGAACATATCGATGTTCACTTTTAGTTTTTGTTTTTCTTCATCGATTTCTGCTACTTGTCCTTCTAGACCAGAAAACGCACCTTCGATGATTTTGACGGTTTCGCCAATTTCGACTTCCAGTTCAACTGTCCGAGTACTCATACCGATCGAACGTAAAATTGAATTGATTTCTTCTTGTAATAAAGGCGCTGGCTTGCTTCCTGCACCATGAGAGCCAACGAAACCTGTTACCCCAGGAGTATTACGTACAACGTACCAAGATTCATCCGTCATGACCATTTCAACTAATACATAGCCAGGAAATGTTTTATGAACGATTTCTTTGGTTTTGCCGTTTTTTTCTTCTGTTTCTACTTCTTCGGGAACGACGACACGGAAAATATAATCACCCATCCCCATGCTTTGTGCACGTGACTCTAGGTTCGCTTTTACTTTGTTTTCATAGCCAGAATACGTATGCAGTACATACCAATTTTTTTCAAAAGATTCCATTTTTTTCGGACTCCCCATCTTTTTTGTAAAATAAAAAAACCTCAGCTGCACCGAAGTTTTTCCTCAAAGCGATTATAGCACGATTTGTGATAAATGACTAGCGCTATCAGTAAGAAGTGTTACTTTAGGATCCAATTGAAGACCGTTTGAATCAGTGTGTCCATCACAAAGAACATCAATGCAAAAATAATGGTTGTTTGAATCACCACAAATGTATCTTTGCGTAATTGTTTTTTTGATGGCCAAGAAACGTTTTTCATTTCTTCAACAACATTTTTCAAAAATTTCATTCGATTCCCTCCTTACTTCGTTTCACGATGCAAAGTATATTGATTGCAATACTTGCAAAATTTGTTGATTTCAAGGCGTTCGCCTTTTTTACCTTCACTGACTGATTTTGAATAGTTGCGGGATCCGCAGACAGAACAAGCCAAAGCAGCTTTTTTTGTTGCCATCTTAGTGTCCTCCCCCTTTTTATAAAGTTTTCCAACACTAAAAATACCATTTATTTAAGATTGTGTCAATTTTTGATTTTCTGTCGTATAAATATAGTTTCTGCTGATTTTGTGGTATGATAATGGTGTTAAATGGGTATTTGGGAGGGAAAATTATGTTATTAAAAACAATGGTTTACAAAAAACGCGATTTAACAACGGTAAAGGAAACAGCTACCTTAGAAGAAGCGCTGGCAATTTTAGAAGAGTCTGGTTATCGTTGTGTGCCTATCCTAGATGAATCAGGAAAGATTTTTAGAGGAAATATTTATAAAATGCACATCTATCGCCATAAAGCAAATGGCGGTGACATGACTTTACCCGTCACCTATCTGCTAAAAAATGCGACGAAGTTCATTTATGTCAACTCTTCATTTTTTAAGGTTTTCTTTACAATCAAAGAATTGCCTTATATTGCGGTACTAGATGAAAACAATCAATTTTACGGCATCTTGACTCATAGTTCCTTATTGAATATGTTGTCACAATCATGGAGCGTCGAACAAGGAAGCTATGTGTTGACGATCGCATCAACAGGTCAACAAGGCGACTTAGCGGTTATCTCAAAAATAATCGCAAAATACAGCAGTATCGCTAGCTGTATCACTCTCGACATCGGTAAAGACGAATTTATTCGTCGTACGATGATCACTTTACCAGCGAACACATCAAAAGAATTATGCGACAAGATCGTTTCTCAACTGGAAGCAAAAAATTTCAAAGTTGTGGAGATCGAAGACCTAAAAGCAGAATAAAACAAAAGATCATTCCTAAAAAAGAAAGGAATGATCTTTTTTCTTGTTTTTTGAGAACCATCAAAGCAAAAAACAAGCTTTTTTTACACGCGCTTATCGAAGCGAACGGCACGATTGATGATATACATCACCGGTGCCGTAATCGTCATTACAATAAATTCACTCAATGCCGTTGTTGCAAATGTTGGCCAGAAAGGCAATGCTAAGGTGATATTTAGCATAATCGCAATCAGGAACATACTTAATGAAAAAACAATGGTATTAAATGCCAGTCTTACGAAAACATTTGGAATCTTCTTATATACCAATGCAGTTGCTCCTAAAGCCAAGAAGCTTCCGAAACCGCCGAATACGACATCCAAGATCCCCATTCCAAAGAACATGTTATACACTACAACCCCGCCAACGACACCCCACATCAATTTTCTGTTGAAAACGACCAAGTGATTCAATCCTTCAGATATCCTAAATTGAATCGCTCCTGAGGCAACGGGTGAGACTAGAACCGTTACAGCAACATAAAGTGCCATAATGATCCCATTGGCTGCGACGACACGCAAACGTTGATTGGTTAGATTTGTTGATTTTTCCATTTGATCCCTACTTTCTCCGAGTTTTGATTACGCGGGATGGTTGATGAACCGCGGTGCGCTTCGCACAAGTACTTATTATACACATTAATAGCCATATATCAATGTTAAACCGGCCATTTAATCATCAAATCATCTCGAAATCACCTGACAAAACTTTATGCAGATGGAATTGCTCCCTCTGTTCCTTCATTCGTTGATTCAAAGAAACACTTCGCAGCTTTCATTTTCTAGCCCTATTCGACTATCAATGAATCATCCATCGTCAGATTTCCTAATAGCTTGTGATTCAATCTTTAACCTTGAAAGAGATGGCAAAAATATTATTTTTACGCCTACCGAAGAAATGAACGATGAAGATGGTGGCTTTGTGTTGAAACCTCGCTAAATCAAGGCGCATCTCGTGATGAAAGGTTAAGTGCTGAATTACTTTAAGATTCGTCGGATCTACGCACAGAAATCATCTTGAATACGTAAAACATCCCTTTTCGCTAACGGAAAGGGATGTTTAGAATGAATCAGACGATTCAGTTACTTTTTGATCAAAAATAGCTTTCTTCTCGTTGCCTCGTTACCTTTTTGGTAAAGCAATTTCTCATAGATGTTTACTCAGCGAATGCCTGCCACACCTCTATTTAGCTGGTCGAAAGCCCGCTTTGTAGGCTTCCACCTCTGTCTTGAACATCCGAATTGGACTGGTCGTTTTATTATAATATTGACTCCCCGGTATATGATAAATCTTTTGTTTGGAGCCTTTGATCAGCCCTTTGCCCCGTTTGTCTACATATTTTTTCAGTCCATCTCTAAATGCATCATTCGTCGTTCCAGGTGCTTTCCCACCTTTTTTCACCAGTTTGACCTGGATTGCTTCCAGTTGAAAACCAAAGCCAGACGTTCCTGAAGACTGTCCGTTTTTCGCCCACCCCATCCAGCCAAATTGTTGTGAATTGACTCGATAATAGACATCGTAATACTTAGCGATCTCACCGGTGAGTTTGATTTGGATCGCCTCCAACCGTTGCCCTTTTCCACTTGTACCAGATAGAGTCCCATTTTTTCTAAACGATTTTTCCCATCCTTGTTTCTGAATGGAGGTTTTATATTCAATATTCCCTTTGTATTTTTCGTTAGTAATTTTTATCTTGATTGCTTCAAGTCGCTTGGCTTTCCCTGTGGTCCCTGACGTCTGACCGTTTGTTTTCCATGATTGCCACCCTTGAGACTGGATATTTGTTTGATAGCTCACACTTGGTGAAGATGCAGCAAAAACTGTCATCGGAAAAACAACAAAGCCAAGTAAAAGAACAAATAGTATTGACACTTTTTTCATTTTAAACCCTCCTTATTTTGATTATCTCAATATAATATCTAAAAAACAAACTTTTTATGAACAATAAATATTTTTTTATCAAAACACTTATTTAAACGTTGAACAGACTGAGAAATAAAAAAAGGAGTCTTAAGCGATGGCAACGAAAGTCAATTCATTTAGGGTTGGGGTCACTTATTGTATTCCTTTCAACACTCAAAGTTGAAAATTGCATGGTATCAAGCTAGCTTCTCGACGACTGATAAAATTTGCCTGTCAACGTACGATGAAAGAATCGTTGTTCATTTTTCTGAAAATCTAAGCAATTGACCGTCTGCAATGTGGTATAATCGACTTCGTTGAAATTTGTTTTGAGAGGATGGCATGATTGAACTTATTTGGATTGACCTTTGGCTTAAGAAATGTAAAAACTGGAATCAGTGTATTCCTCTGTATTTTGATTAGTGTTCTTTTGAATCGTGAAACCTACGTCGTATCAACGATCACAGCTGTTTTCACATTAAGAGAAGATCATGAGAATACCGTCAAATACGGGAAACATCGGATTGCCGGTAACAGCTTCGGCGCAATCGCTTCTGTATTTTGTATTGCGATATTTAACTTTTTCGGACATTCGTCCTTTATTCAAATGATTGCAATCCCTTTAGTGATCATGTTAATGATCGCTTTATTGGTCAAATTTGATTACTCCGAGGGAACAGTTGGTGCTTGTGCCACACTATTGACGATTTTATTTATGATTCCTCAAACTGAATCTTACTTGTATGCTTTTAATCGAATTGTTGATAGTTTTATCGGCATGACGATTGCAATATTGGTGAACCGCTTTTTTCCATTTCCGAATAAAAGTACCGCAGGGACGAAGACGACAACAAATGAGAGTGATTCATTTTAAAAATGAAAAAGAAAAAAACCATCTCAAAACAGCTTTGAGATGGCTTTTTAAGAATGGATCAGTTACTGAAAAGAACTTGTTGGTCTTCAATTAATGGATAAGAAATCGGTACATTACCTTCCAAATCTTCTTTATTCATATCAACTGCAACGATTTGACTATTTTCATACGTACGATAGTAATAGATTCCTTTATCTGTATTGCAGCAAGAAGAATAAATCGTGTACTCATAGCGCTCATTGCCTATGTCACAAAGTCCTTTTTGTTGCTCAACCGAACCTAAAATATGGAAGAACTGACTAATGCTTTCGGATTCAGATTCTCCAGAAACGGAATTCAATCGGGTAAAAGCTACTTTGACAAAGCGAGACATCGAAGAAAGATCTCCTGGCAGACCTAAGCCGCCCATTCCACGACTATATTCATCAAAATCCACCTTGTCAGAAAAATGAGTTTCCGGAGTTTTCGATGATAACACACGGTAATTATTCAAATTGAACAATTGATAGTCAAATGGTGGATTATTTGTCAAAACTCCCACCGGATTTTCATGAATATGAAGGCCATCACTCATACTTTCCACAACGATGGCACTTTTTTTATCAGCAATCATCCAATGCAAAGGCGATAGAGGCAAATCTTCACTAAAATTGATCCGAACGAGATTGACATTGGCTAATAGCCCTTTTACCTCTTCGACAGTAGCGCATTGTCCTAAGAGCCATGGGATGAACTCAAAAGGCGTAACATTCTCTTTTCCTTCTTGAAATTCATTGTAGACAGCATTTTCTGGAAAATTCAATCCAGCGATACCTAAACCTTTTTCATTGACCGCATCATAATACAGTGGATACTCAGCGACACCAGCAGCAATCCCAATCATTGCGTAATGGTGATCTATTTCACTTACTTTGCGAAATTTGAATGGATAATTTCTCGGAGTAATGGTCACTACTTCTTTATAAGAAACATCATAATCAAAATTTCTGCCAAAATAATGATCTTTCGTTACATAAGTTAACGCAGTACACATAATACTTCCTCCTAAAATAAGTTTTTTACACTTCTAATTTACTCCTATCGCTTTTTTTTAACAAGGAAAAAGCAATAAATAATAATAAAAAAATAATTAGATATATTATAGTTATTTTAATATCTTTTCTCCATAAAATGCAAACCTTTTGAATTTTTACACAAAATAAAAAAAACGCTTTTTTTATCACTATTTATAACAATATGCATAAACATAGTTAAATAATGGTTAAAATAACCAGATACTTCTTTATTCGTGAGGCTTTTCAAGGTAAAATAAATAAAGTATCTAAAAAAGAAAGGATATGTTCTTTTTTAGATACAAAAAAATATTTCTTCATAAATTATAATATAAGCAAAATATTACAATTTATTTTGAAAAAAAGGGGTTTAAAAATGAAAAAGATTTTATTTGGTTTTGTACTAGTATCCACTTTATTCCTGGCTGGTTGCTCTAGTGAAGATGTGGAAAGTGATACTGTCGAATCGTCACAACAAACAACTGAAACAACAATGGAAAGCTCCGAAGATTCTGAGGATGTCGCTGCTTCTGAAGAAGAAGAGATTGAAACTAATGAGAGCTCAGAAGAAGAAATTGACAGCCAAGCGAATGAGCAAGCTTCTGATGAATTGGAAGCACAACTTGAAAAATTATCTGATACGTACGCTGATCTGATCGCAGAAGTTGAAGGGTATATTGCCAATCCTGAAACTTATGATTTGTCCGCTTACACTTCTGTTATGCGTAGCTACACTGATTTGATGAGAGAATTTCAAACAACCACTGAGACAATTGAAGCGGCTGATCTAGGTGACGGCTGGGCTTACTACGATATCTATATGGATATTTTAGAAGAATCTGTGAAACTAACTGAAGCCTTCGCCAATCTACCAGAAATGCAGCAATAACTAAAGGAGCTCTCCTATGAAAAAAGTACTAATTAAGCTAGTACGGATTTTATGTGTGATCACAATAATCCTTAACATACTAGGCACCTCTGCTTTGTTTTATCTTGCCCATACTCAAAATTTACTGGGATTTATGTTTCAAACATGGCAAAATAATCCGTTTAATTTTAGTAATTACGATGTGCTGATAATCAATAATGCGATTATATTTTTAGTGGTTCCAATTTTGATTTTAATTTTTGTGAAAAATCCAAAAAAAGAATGACTGCTACTTTCTAAAAGACATAAAAGCAAAATCGAATGAAAACTCGGTTTTGCTTTTCCTTTATCTTTTATTTAAACTATTTAAATTTATCTAAAAGACAACTACCAAATCATGTAAGCGATTGCCAAAAGAGAAAAATGTGCTATACTATAAGTGTAAGGAGCAAGGATTCCCAGTAAAGCAGACGAAGCAGGTTCTGCAAGAAAAGAATTGTTGTCAACTTAGAATAAAAGACAAAGGATGTGGGAATTTGAGTTACTCCTTACTAATTGAATAGGATTCGGCGATGGGCATCATTACCTGAGGATCAAAGTGGACATAAGAACCTTTGAAAACCCAGAAAGCACAATCGTCGAATCTATTTTTTTGCTCTTTTTTCAGGCATCGTCTCCCCGCCTTCTGTCGAAACATGCTATAATTAACCGCATTGAACGAAAAAACGATATGGAGCTATTCATAAAATGAACTATTATTATCACTTCCTCGTAAACCCTGCTTCAGGTAGTGGACGAGGAAAAAAAGCGGCGGAACGTGTGCAAAGAATCGTAAAAAAACATCGTTTCCCCCATCAAATCTACCTAACCAAATCACCCGGCGACGAACGGTACATCACCAGAAAACTCTTAAAAGAACGCCTTTTGCCTTGGGATGATGTCTATTTAGAAAATGGCGAGATGCTTTATCCATTATTGGTGGTTATCGGCGGTGATGGAACGCTGCACCAAGTAGTATCAGAGTTACAACTTGAACAACAACAAATTCCCGTTGCTTACATCCCCGCTGGCTCGGGAAACGATTTTGCGCGAAGTATCGATCTGCCACGAGAGCCGGAAAAAGCGTTTTGGAAAATTGCCGGTACTACTAAGCCCCAAGAATTGGCCATTATCCGCTATGAAGAGCAGATCCAAGAGGAAAACGGCATCGCTCTTAATAATGTGGGTATTGGTCTTGATGCGGCAATCGTCTATACCACCAATCACTCTGTGGCAAAAAGCAGTCTTAATAAGTTCAACCTCGGCTCCTTTTCCTATATCGCTGCAATTATCCGCGTTTTGTTTCTTCAAAGAGGTTTTCCGATCTTAGTCGAGTGTAATGGGCAACAATTCAGTTATAAAAAAGCTTTTTTGTGCACCACGACCAATCATCCTTACTTTGGCGGCGGTGTTGCAATCGCCCCAACCGCTTCAGTCAGAGAGAAAAAGTTTGATTTCGTACTCGTTGAGCGTGTGTCGATTTTCAAGATTTTCTGGCTGATCGGTTTACTGATGCGTAAGAAACACATGAATTCACGCTACTTTCATCATCTCTCCACGTCGAAGCTGAGAATTATCTCTACCGTGCCCCAACATGGACAAGAAGATGGCGAAGAAATGGGCCAACGTCCCTTTGATATTACCTTTACTACTGCCAATCAATTATTTTGGTGCCCATAAAGAAAACGATACAAATCAGCAACGATTTGTATCGTTTTTTTCTGTGTACCTGTTAGTTTTTCGCTGAGTTGTACTGCCAACGAGGACTGCCTTCTTTTCCCAAAACAAAATGAATCATTGAAAATACTGCTGCAAATGCAACCAAGACAAAGCCATTGAACCAAAACGATTCAGTAAACCCTTGATTGTACGTGAGGGTCTCGCTAATCAAGGTATTGTTTTGAACAAACCAATACGTTGGTGTAAACGCCGCGATTTTATTGACGATATCTGGCAGGAAATTAGCTGATACAAAGACACCACCGATAAAACAGCTGCCGGTTATAAAGATATTGCTGATCCCGCCGATTGCTTCTGAATTTTTCACCAGGGAAGTGACACACGCCGAGACGCTGATGACTGGTAATAAAAACAAGAACGTGTTCAAAATGTGGTACCAAGCTGCTGTATCCCAAGACGTGCGGATCACTAATAACACCATCAGTAATAAAAAGCCGAAAGTTAAGAGCAGCGAATAACTGATCAAGCTTAACAGGATTTTCCGCTGTAAGACACGTTTAGCAAGAGGGGCGCTCTGGTTTCGCTTGCTGATTGCTTTGCGATTAAAGGCCATATTGATCACGCCAAACCCGCTAAATATTGATAGAAAGAGACCATATGACAATAAGTTAAAGGTCATGCCTGTTAACATTTTTTTCATTCGTTGACTATATTCTGTACTGAGTTCAACTTGCCCAGTGACGGCTAGCGCTGTTTGTGCTTGTTCTATCGCCTCACTAACTGTTTTACCTTCTTCTTTAAAAAGCAAAAGCGTCTGTAAGTACGTGTTCACTTGCTGGGTGACAATGGTTTTAGAGAAAGCATCTGGCCGGCTTTGAATCTCGATTGCTGGCATCTGGCCGGCCTCCACCTGTTCCTTGAAATCTACTGGTAAATGCAAGACGATGTTTATGCGATTAAAATAAAGGGCATCATCAATTTCTTTTTGTGAGGTACCCTCCAAAGTGATCAAGGTTTGCTTCTCCTTCAAGTAGTCCCGAAGACCGTCAACGACTGACGACTCCTCTTCACTGATCAAAGCAATGTTGGCTTCTTGTAAAGAGGTGTTTTCGACGTCGATGCTTTGTGCATAAAAGAATGTAACTCCCACAGTGATCAGTACTCCAATTAGTAAGTTCGACTTATTGGCCTTCAGTAAAGTCCAAATCGTTTTATAAAGCGTCATAGCGCACCCCTCTTTCGATCCAAGTATTTCCAATTGCGAAAAGGACGATAAAGCCAGTCAACCATAAAAGATTGGTATAAAAGCTAGCCAGATCTGTATAGTAGTATAATTGATAGAGACTTTCACTGATCAAATTGACGAGATTTATTTGCCCCAGTATCGGCACATGTAGATCAAGCCAATACTTGATTTGTTCCGAGCCCATCATCCCGGCAAAAAAGCTCATCGCCATCGTCACGGAAATCAAAATGCCATCCTTTTGCACCAGATTCATTTTTGGCGTCAGATTTCCAATCAATGTTCCTAGCAAAATCGCACACAATGATCCCAACGCGGCAACCAGTAGTAGCCACTGCCATCGTTCACCAAAGTCTACTTGATAGACAAAACGAAAAACCGCTAAAATAATGTAGACTTCTACTAACACAATCGTAAAACTCGCCGCTAAATTCGCACTTGAAACCAATGTGCGTTTTCTTGGTATCAAGGAAAGCCGAATCCCATTCGCGGATTGATTGGCTTGCTGATCCTGAACATTGCGAACACCCCACATCGTCCCATAGAGGATCGCCATCCCAATCAAAGTAAAGAAATAAAAACTTTTAACACTCATGTCACGATCAGCATTCACTTCTTGAAAAGTCGCTTCCTGTTCAAACGCGGCCATAATTGGTGCAAGATCAAGCGTTTCAAGTTCTGCTGCTTTACTAGAAATAATCGCTGTACGTTGTAAAAATTGATCCATTACATTTTTCATCAACGTCTGACTCATGCCCGCTTGCCCCACATGGAGTGAAATCGTTTCGTCAGCTATCAGATAAAACCCAGCTAAATCACCCACATTCAGCTCTTCAACTGCCTCTGCTTCTGATAGTTCCTTAAGGTCAAATAATGGTTTTTCATTGATTTCCACTTGTTCAAGGACCGCGGAAAAATTTTCCGAAAGCGCTGATTGATCCCCGTTTTTTACGATTCCCGTCGTGATTGTCTCTAAATTTCCTGCTTGATCGATCTCCCCAAAGGCCGCCATAAACATTAGGCCTAAGAGAATGGGAAACGCCAACGTCCAAAACAGCATGGATTTATTTCGCAACAGCACTTTTGTGCGATATTTGTAAAAATGCCAAAACATGTTTTCCCCTCCTTTAGTCTCTCAATTCCTTGCCCGTGATCTCTAAAAAGACATCATTTAAGGTCGCTTCTTTGGTTGCAATTTTTCCGTAACTGATTTTCTCTGCTTGTAAGAGCGTCAAAATGGGGAGCAAGACCGTATTGAGTTCCGTCGTTGTTACTTGGAGCTGTCCCTCTTTATAAACGATCCCGTCAGCAGTAATGGTGGTTTGAATTGTAGCCAATACATGGTCTGGCAGTAAGGGGATGTCGATGGTCAAACGATCTGCCGTGCGTACCATGTCTTTCAGAGATTCCTTGGTCCCTTTGGCAATCACCTGTCCCTGATCCATAATCACGATCTGGTCACAAAGAATTTCCACTTCTTCCATGTAATGGGTCGTATAAACGATCGTTGCTCCTTGACGATTCAGCTCTTTGATGCTTTCCAAAATTTTATTACGACTTTGGGGATCGACGGCGACTGTTGGTTCATCTAAAAAAATCAAGCGTGGCTTATGAGCGATCCCACAGGCAATATTCAACCGTCGTTTCAAGCCACCACTCAGCTCTCCTGGATGAAAGGTCACGAAATTTTCCAATCCCACTAATTGTATGACTTCTTCGATCAATGCTTGCCGTTTCTCTTTGTCAGCAACATATAAACCACAAAAATAATCGATATTTTCTTGTACACTTAGTTCTTCAAAGACGGCAACATCTTGAGGAACGACGCCGATCATTGCTTTAACGGCATAGTTTTCAGGGGTCATGGTTGATCCAAACAGTTTAATGGTGCCTTTGTCATAATTTAGCAAAGAGAGCATACAATTGATAGCAGTCGATTTCCCACTACCGTTTGGTCCCAATAATCCTAAAACTTCCCCTTCTTGTACTTGCAGATCAAAATGATTCAATGCCACAAAATCCCCATAGCGTTTAACTAATTTATCAATTTCAATAATCATGATGAAAAACTCCTTCCAAATTTCTTGTTAATCTGACTATAATAAAGTTTAAGAAAAGAAACTAGTGACGATTGACCAAAACAACCATGACATTTGTCACAATGAAGGAGTCTGCCATGTCCAAATCTCGACTACTCAGCGAAGCTGGCTTTCTACTCGCTATCTCATTGCTTCTATTGGTAAATCAAGGATTTGTTGCCGTACAAGTCATTTTTTTGCTGATCGCTATTTTCTTCACTGGTGTCAGTTATTTATTGCCTAGGAAAGCAAGCTGGTTTTTTCAAGTTATTCTATTGCTTCTATGTACTTTTTGGCCAGAGCTTGCCCTCTTTCTGCCTGCAATGATGCGGGTGATCGCTCCTGAAGAAAGAAAATATGACATTCTATCTTTATTAGGATTTTTATTGATCGCAACAGTTGGCAATCAATCCCCCTCCAAGATCGCCTTTGTCATCCTTTTGTTGCTTTTTGCTTTTTACTTACGTAAAAAAGAACAGCGAATGTCTGCTCTTGAGAAAAAGTACATCGCTTCAAAAGATACTCATTGGGAAAAACAGCAGCAATTATCGCAGCAAAACAAAGTACTAGCCTTATCACAAGAAACAAAATTGGCCTTACAAATTGCCGAAGAACGAAATCGAATCGCGCGAGATATCCATGACAATGTTGGCCATCTGCTGTCGAGTGCCATTTTGCAGATTGGCGCACTTGAAATGATCAATCAAGAACCAAAACTGAATGATCCCTTAGCAAATTTGAGTGCTACGGTTCACACTGGGATGGATCGTATCCGCCAAAGCGTTCATGATCTCCATGAGACATCGATTACTTTCCAACAGTCCTTAGAGTTTCTGATTGCTGATTTTCCATCTTCAGTCACGATTGAAGGAACCTTATTTGAAGGATTGAACGAAGCCCAGCAAAATTGTTTCTTAATGGTGATCAAAGAAGCCTTGACCAACAGCATCAAACACAGTCATGCCAAAACCGTTGTCTTGCATTTTCGGACACTGCCTGCTTTTTTCCGCTTGCAAATCACCAATGATGGCGTCCGCGGATCTCAAATTGCTAAAACTGGAATCGGTCTGAAAACGATGCGTCAACGGGTCCAAGAACAACAAGGACAAGTTCATATCTTACAAGAAAACCAACGCTTTCAGTTGACGATCATTTTACCAAAGGAGGAACACCAATGATTACTGTAGTTATTATTGACGATGATCCGTTTGTGACGACCTCGTTGCAAACCATTTTAGAAAGCACAGAAGAAATTCGTGTATTAGGCATCGGTCATTGTGCCAAAGACGCCATTGACCTCTATGAAACTCATCGTCCTGACGTTTTGCTGACGGACATCCGCATGCCGGAACAAACTGGGATCGATGCTGCTAAAGAAATACTGGCTAAATTTCCCCACGCGATCCTTTTGCTATTGACTACCTTCAAAGATGAAGAATACATTCGAGAAGCCTTTTCCATCGGTGTGAAAGGTTATTTGATCAAACAGAATTTACAGGCAATCATCCCTTCTGTCAAAGCCTCTTATAATGGCCAAGTTGTCTTTGGGAATGAAATCGTTGAGACCTTCACGCAGCTAATGAAGAACGAACCATCAATTGACAATCAAACTTCCTTTAGCGAACGTGAATTTGCGATCATCAAAGAAGTAGCAGCGGGTAAAAACAATAAAGAAATCGCCGATGCCTTGTATTTGAGTGATGGAACCGTTCGTAATTACATCAGCCAATTACTAGAAAAGCTGGGGTTACGGGATCGCACGCAATTAGCAATCTATTTTTATCACCATTTACAGTGAGTCTCGTTAGACACAAAAAACCTGAAGAAATGCGCCTTTGCATTCTTCAGGTTTCTTTCTATTCGATTATTCAACAGTTGGTTTCTTCTTGGTAGAAAATCATGGATTTCCAGGACTGCCAGGATTCGTTGGGTTATTTGGTGTGTTAGGCGGGAAAATCGGCGCCTTATCTAACGTTTTTTCTAATCCTGATTCTTCCCGTTCGCCTCGTTCTGCATCAGGGCTTTCATCTAATTTAAATTCTTTTTCCATCTCATCCAATTTCTTAAAGTCGTTGCCAGATTCTTTTGCGAGTTTTGCTAATTTATCTTCAGTTTCTTTCGCCATAATGTAACGCCTCCTTTTGATTTCAGCTTAGCATAAGAAGCTGAAAAACCAAAAGAAAGCGCTCACTAACAACCCATTTTTAGCATTTTCTCATCGTTATAATCCCTCGTTTTTTACGGGCATAAAGTCGTACGGAGAACAGTCCTTCATCCCAATCATTGGATCTACTAAATGCTTTTTGACCATCGTTAAGGTCAGCACACCATCGTTTTGCGTTTCTTCGATGAGTGCTTCTTCCCCCGTAGTCCCTTCACTTAGGACCTTATCCCCTGACAGAGGCTTGGCCGTTTCTGTCTGATTTGATGCCGACGGCTCAGGCTCGGCAAAAGCAAACAAGTCCAACCCACTATCTGGTGACTTTTCTGTCGCTTGCTGGTTAGCAGCAGCTTCAGTGCTGGGATTTTCCTTTGGCTTCGAAGCTACCATTTTTGCCTTCGTGTTCTCAGAGGAATCATTATAAAACGGATCATCGGCTTCCTCAAACTGAGCCAATTTCGCCCGTTGCAGCGGCGTCATTTCTTCCGTGCCATTGATACGTTCTTTTAATGTCGTTAAGCGAGTGGCAGATTCGTGACTGACACAGGTTTGGTAGGCTTGCAGTTCACCAAGTAAAATCAGCATCTCTTTGCTGCGAGTCACAGCGGTATATAGCAAATTGCGCTGCAGCATACGCTGGTATTGATGAACCATCGGCAAAATAACCATTTGAAATTCACTACCTTGGGATTTATGGATCGAACAACAGTAGGATAATGTGATCTTGTTCCATTCATTACGCTTATAGGTCACTTCATTGGCATCAAATTGAATGACCAGTTCGTCAACCTTGTCTTCCGACTGTTTGGCTAGAGTGATCCCAACGATTTGGCCCATATCGCCATTAAACACGTTATCTTCAGGAGAGTTTACCAACTGCAAGACCTTATCGCCGATACGATACACCGTATCATTGAAGGTGACCTCTTTTTTGGTTCCATCGTTGGGGTTAAAAATCTCTTGCATCATTTTATTCAGAGCATCGATCCCAGCTGCCCCACGATACATCGGCGCCAACACTTGAATATCTTGCGGCGTATAACCTTTGTCTTTCGCCCGTTTCACGATCTGAGCGATCAACGGTTCGATCTTGTACGCATCACACGCAAAGAAAGAACGATCTTTTTGGTTTTGTGTAAAATCAGCAGGCAGCTGCCCGTTTTTGATGGCGTGGGCCAGTGGAATAATACTTGATCCATCTCCTTGACGATAGATTTCCGTCAATTCTTGTTTCGGGATCGCATCGATCGCTAGCAAATCATGAAGGACTTGTCCTGGTCCCACAGAAGGAAGCTGATCTTTATCCCCCACAAAAATCACTTGCATGTTTGTAGGGATCGACTTAAAGAGCGTATTCGCCAACCACGTATCGACCATTGACATCTCATCGACGATCAGTAAACCGCCTTCTAACTCTTTGGGACTAATCGATGGTGCTTTTTCACGGCCATTCAATCCTAACAAACGATGGATCGTACCACTTGGCAAACCAGTCGTTTCGTTCATCCGTTTGGCGGCTCGACCAGTCGGTGCTGCCAAGAGAATCGGAAAGGTTTCGTCGCTGTATTTTGATGGTTCTAAGTCCAAATCGTTCAACTCAGCAAATAATTGTACGATCCCATTGATCACTGTTGTTTTCCCAGTACCTGGGCCACCTGTCAAAATAAACAATGGCGATCGGATTGCTTCTTTGATCGCTTCTTCTTGCGAGGAACCATAGGTGATGCCTAAGTGCTTTTCTATTTTACGTAACGTTTTACTGATTTTTTTCTCAGGATAGACGATTTCTTTTTTGCGGGAAAGCAAGCGTTCGATGGAACTGGCAATTCCCCATTCAGAAAAGTACAAACTATTTTCATATAAACGGGTTTCTTCTTGTTGGATCTTTCCTTCTTCCACTAGATGAATGATCGTTGATGCCAAATCGTCAGGCGCAATCTCAATGGGGCGGCTCGTTTCTAATAGGCGCAGTGTCTGCTCTAACAAATCTTGGGCGTGGATAAAGGTATTGCCCGTCTGCAAGGACTGGGCGAAGATTTGATGCAAGACCGCCGCTCGAAACCGTTGCGGTGACGAAGCTTCGATACCCAGCTGTTCAGCGATGCCATCTGCGCGTTTAAAGCCAATGCCTTCAATGTCTTCCACCAGCTGATATGGATTCTCCTCAATAATGGATAGCGCCTCATTTTTGTAGGCTTGATAGATAGCAAAAGATAGCTGGCTACCAAAGCCATAGCGACTCAAGCCAACGATTACTTGATCCATCCCATGGTTTTGCCGAACGGTATCTAAAATCATTTTTTGCTTACTTTCATTTAACCCTGGAATCTGCTCCAACAATGCCGGTTCTTCCAGCATCCGGTCGATCGCTTCTTCTCCTAAAAGATCAACGATTTTTTCAGCGGTCTTCTTGCCGATCCCAGGAAATTTTTCTCCAGAAAGGTAGGCGATCAACCCTTGTTCAGAGGTCGGTTGTTCTTGTTGGTAGCTTTCGGCCTTCAACTGGACGCCATACTTGGGATGATTGACCAGCTCACCAAAAAACCGATACTTTTCCTCTTCTTGGATTTCGCCGAAACTACCAGTAACGACGATCTCCGAGTCTTTGTAGTCGGCATTATTCTCAGTGACTTTAACTAATAGTACTTTATAAAAATTGCTGGGATTCTGGAAAAAGATGGCGGCAACATGGCCGACAAAAAACGTTCTTTCTGGAATCATGGTGCCGCTCCTTTCATGGTTTACAATAAAGCGTCTAATCCTGCCTGATTGCTTAAAAAGCTTGCTTCATTCCAAACTTTTAGTTCAAAAGGCAATACTTTTTGTTCATTCGTCTCTAATAAGCTAACGCTGTTATTGACTAATCCACCTTGCTCTCTTAATTCGGCTAATGGTTTGCCTGCAAGCCACTGGATAGCAGCCGTAAAGGATGCCCCATGACCGACGAACAATAATGGGCCTTCATGCTGCATCACCGCATCCATGACGACGGTCTCGATCCGGCTCAATGTTTCTTGGATCGGCTCTCCCTTAAAGGCACTGGGATCGTAGCGATCAAGATGATTACGCAGATCAGTCAATTGTTGAGGATACTTCTCATGCATTTCATCGATAGAACGTCCTTCTAATTCACCAAGTCCGATCTCACGCAGGTTCTCATTATAAATAATTCCAACAGGGTGATGGAGCCTTGTTTGGATCTCTTGGGCAGTTACTTTTGCTCGTAAAGACGTGCTTGAATAAATCTTCTCAAAAGGAATAGCAGCCAGATGATCACCGAGCAGTTTGATCTCTTCATGACTTTCCGGCAATAACGGTGAATCCCCTAGCATCCCTTGAAAGCGGCGCGCTTGGTTCCACTCTGTTTTTCCGTGACGGGTAAAGTATAATTGCATCGAACAAGCCTCGTTTCTTAATCTAGTTTGTCGTTCTCATAATGGTGTGTCAATTCCAGATGTGGGAAGCCTTGCTGCCGCAAAACTTCATAAATGATCAAAGCAGCCGTATTTGATAGATTTAGGGAACGAACATGCTCATCATTCATCGGAATGCGTAGGCATTTTTCGGCATGCTCACGCATAAAGCTTTCCGGAAGCCCCGTCGTTTCTTTCCCAAAAATAAAGAACTGATCATCATCTGCGGTGTAATCGACGTCAGAATACACGCGATTGGCAAATTTCGAGATCAGGTACAACGGACGCTCTCCTAAAAAGTCCATAAAAGTAGCCAAATCTTTGTGATAGGTGATATTGACATCATGCCAATAATCAAGTCCTGCCCGCTTCAATTGCTTGTCATCCGTTGAAAAGCCTAGTGGCTCTATTAAGTGTAAATGAGTATTTGTTGCTGCACAAGTACGTGCAATGTTCCCCGTATTGGCCGGGATCTGAGGTTCAAAAAGAACGATGTGATTCATAGATAAAAACTCCTTTCGATCGGATATTGCCGATCGGTTCTCGCATTGATTTGTGTTTTTACACCTTACGTTTTCCATTTCATTCTCAATAGCTTCTTCAATAACTTCTATAGTACCATATTTTGGCACACTTGTTTTTCTAGAAACAACATTTTTTGTGTGCTTTTTTGGGCATAAAAAAAACGTACCAACTCGGTGTCGATCACTGCGAGTCGTTACGTTAGTGAAGCTCTTTTCACTAACTTTTATCAGAACAGGAACCTGATAAAAACCAATGAAAAATGACTTGAGAACAATATATCACTCCCATGGCATGATTGCAAGAGTAAATAACAAAAAAGTTCAAAATATTTTCAGGAAATTTTCGCAATCAACACCTCAACATCAACAGTTATCTGTGCCAAAGGGGTTTGACGCAGCTTTTCTTTCCTTTCCTCCGAAGCCCCCCACTCTAACGGCGACATGGCAAGTAAATCTTGCCGATATTCTTCAGGAATCGCAAAAACATGCGTTACTCTTTGACGGGATGCGGTGGGATAGTGTTCAAAAAATTTGCTAACGACCCGTTCATTCGAATACTGCTGTTTTGTTTCGTCATCAGGATAAAAAGCGGCTCGTAGTTCTTTTAAATAATCCGCTGCTGGGACGACTTTGATCAACTGGCCACCCTTTTTTAGAATGCGGTTGAACTCCCCGTAATTTGACGGTGAAAACAGATTGAAAATCGTATCAAAGCTCGCTTCAGCAAACGGTAACTTAGTCAGATCCGCCACACACCAAAAAGCGGGTACGTTTTGATTGGTAGCTAGATAGACCCCGTCTTTGGCTATATCAAAACCGACAGCCGCTTGGGTCTTTTCATTGACCATCTGTGCAAGGAAACTGCCTTCACCGCAACCGACATCTAAAAGATACTCAGCATCCCCCAAAGCTGCTTTGATGGTCTCAAGGACTGGTGCATACATGCCGCTAGCGATCATACGTTGACGCGGCAAAAACAGTGCTTGATCATAATCTGCTTTAACTTGATGATCCAAAAAGAAAAGTGTGCCTTTCTTTGATAAGTCAAATCGATGACGATTTGGACAAACTAAGCCATTTTCGGTCGGGAAAAATGCTTGGCGGCACAACGGACATTCAAATAAGTGATAATGGGCGTTTAAAAAAAGGCGCCCGCGATCGATTTTTTTTAACATTCAACTTCCCTCATCTCTGCTCTACTTTAGCATATTCTTGTGGTAGAATGCTAGTGGATAGAATAACAAATCAATTGAACACCCATCTATTGGAGGTAAATCATGTTAAAAGAATTTTGTGCAGAAAATTATACCAATATTCCCTTAGCAATCGCCCGAGGTGCCCAACGCATCGAACTCTGTGATAATTTAGCAGTCGGCGGAACAACACCAAGTACCGGCGTGCAAGAAGAAGTCCTGCAATATGCTGGCGAAAAAGGAATACCCGTTATGACGATCATTCGACCTCGAGGCGGTGATTTTGTTTACAATGATACAGAATTGAAAATCATGCATACCGACTTGATCGAAGCAAAAAAATTAGGAACAGACGGCGTTGTTCTAGGTTGCTTAACACCTAGCGGTTGGTTGGACGAAGAAGCATTGGAGCTATTGTTAGAAACTGCAGAAGGCTTGCAGGTTACTTTTCACATGGCATTCGACGCGATTCCTGCAGCGCGTCAATTCAAGGCGATCGATTGGTTAGCTGAGCATGGCGTACAGCGGATTTTGACCCATGGTGGTACTGCAGGCACCCCTATCGAAGCAAATTTCGATCGTCTGAAAGAATTGATCGCCTATGCTGGTGAGCGTTTAACGATCTTACCTGGCGGTGGCATTTCCTATGAAAATGCCCAACAAGTTGCTGATATACTAGGTGTAAAAGAAGTTCATGGAACCAGAATCGTTGACCTTAACGATTGAGATTGAGGGACACAAAAGAATCACGCAAAGAAACCCCCACAAACGATGGTAACGCATCATTTGTGGGGATTCTTTTTATATGGCTTGCAGTAAGTCGTATTGTGATTGATACAAATGGTGGTACAAGCCTTTTTGTGCCATTAGCTGATCATGGTTACCAGATTCAGCGATCGTTCCCCCCGCCACGTAAAAGATTCGATCAGAATTTTTGATCGTGGACAGCCGGTGAGCAATGATAAAGGAGGTTCTGCCTTCTAACAGCTTCAACAATCCTTCTTGCAGCAATTCTTCTGTCTTCGTATCGATACTTGAGGTCGCTTCATCTAAGATCAAAATTTTTGGATCAGCCAACAACGCTCGGGCAAAGGAAATCAGTTGCCGTTGCCCTGCAGATAAAGTGCTTCCTCGTTCTTCGACGACGGTTTGATAGCCGTCTTTCAACTCCGTGATAAAGTCGTGAGCACGGACGATTTTCGCTGCTTCGATGATCTCTTCTTCTGTTGCATCTAATTTTCCATAGCGAATATTCTCTATGATCGTTCCTGAGAAAATAAAAGTATCTTGCAGCATGACCCCCATTTGTGAACGCAGCGATTCCAGCGTCACGTCACGAACGTCCATCCCATCTACTTTAACACTGCCTTCATTGACATCATAAAAGCGGCTCAGCAAATTGATGATCGTGGTCTTCCCTGCACCAGTAGGGCCAACCAAGGCAATGCTTTCCCCGGGTTCGATGTGGAAATTGACATCAGAAAGAATGTTTTTGCCTTCTTCGTATCGGAAGGTCACGTGTTCAAAATCAACGGTCCCTTTCATCGTCGGCAATACTTTTGCATCTGGTTTGTCTTCGATATCTGGGACTTCATCCATCGTTTCAAAAATCCGTTCAAGATAGGCTGTTGCTGTAATCAAAGAATTATAAAAATTCCCGATATTGATGACTGGATTCCAGAAATTATTGATATAACTGATAAAAGCGATCAGAGTACCTGTGCTGACAGCGACACCAATTTGGCGAATGCCGACAAAATAAATCAAACAAGTCGTAATGACTGAAATGTTTTGCACCCCAGGCCACATGAGAAACTGAATTTTGACAGCTTTCATCCAGGAAGTCCGATAATCATTGCTGACTTCTTGGAAAATCTCTGCATTTTCTTCTTCCCGTGCGAAGGATTGGGTAATCTTGATGCCGGCAATACTTTCATGAATGTAAGCATTTAAATTGGACTGTTTATTACTCAACTCCTGATAGGCTTTGCGCTGGTTATTTTTGATTACCATCACCATGATGAACAAAATTGGCAGCAACGCAAGGGAATATAGGGTCAATTTGAAGTCGATCGCAAACATAAAGATCAAGGTGATGATGACGTTGAAAACATCGGAAATCAAATTGATCAGGCCATTACTCAACAGGTCACTCAGTGTATTGATGTAGTTTACGATGCGGATCAAGATCTTGCCATGGGGCCTTGTATCAAAATAAGAAAACGGCAGCCGCTGCAGATGTTCAAAAATATCAAAGCGCATATCCTTCAAAACATCTTGCCCAATATTCGTGATATGGTAAATACGATAACGCATGCAGACGCCAATAACGATCAAGGTCACTAAAAAGGCAGCTCCTAAAAGCAGCAATTGATTGACATTTTTCTCAGGAATCGATGAGTCGATAGCGATCTTCGTGAAAACGGGCGCCAGCATTCCTGCTAAGTTTGCTAGGATGATCGTAAATAGTACTTTTCCAATACTTTTTTTATACGGTACGACGTATTGGGACAAACGCTTGAAATCCTTCCAGCTAAATTCCTGGTCTAATTCCTCATCCACATCAAATTTATTTCTCGCCATCGTCTTCACCTCCTGACAAACCTAATTGTTTTTGATACACTTCATAGTATTTACCTCGCAGTTTGACAAGTTCTTCGTGGGTGCCTTGTTCAACGACCCGCCCTTTTTCCATCATCAAGATCTGATCGGCTTCTCGAACGGAGGAGATGCGATGCGCAATGAT
>Ga0153985_1000002_pt1 | contig 89346 bp, 96 predicted proteins | sample TSGA069MetaG_FD_104715 | JGI IMG/M metagenome (GOLD analysis project Ga0153985, IMG submission 104715) | Attine ant fungus gardens microbial communities from Georgia, USA - TSGA069 MetaG | ecosystem: Host-associated > Fungi > Mycelium > Unclassified | place: USA: Georgia, Alexander Wildlife...
ATTAATTGATGAAAATCAATGCAAGATACGGTCGGATTTGATACAATAAGACAGAATTGAGAAGAAGGGGGGCACCTAGATGAAACATTCACAATTAGTTGCCATTATTAAACGCTTAGAAGCGATGACTGAATCGACTGATAATGAAGTACAATTGCGTCGTTTTGAAAAAGAAGGCGTAGAAAAATGTACTGTAACTTATGATAATACAACAGAGACATTTGAGTTGACTGAAAGCGACAGCAAACAATCTTATCAATTTGACAACATCGACATCGTTGCAATGGAAATTTATGATTTGATTCAATAAAACGGGGAGACCCGTTTTTTTTGTGCTCTTTTTTGTTAAGGGGTTTCATATAAATTTTGATTATATTTTTATGAGGAATTCCTATTTTTTCTCCCAACCTAGGGCATATCTTTTGAACTAATTAGGATTTAGTCAGAAGATAACTTGAGGGAGGCAATAATATGTTAGACAAAGAAGTATACAATCAATTATTTAAACCATCTTTTTCTCAAAAAACACAGGTAACTTTTTGGGATGGTTCGATTAAAGAGTATGGAAATCCTGAAGGAGAAGTCATCTTCAAAATTATTTTTAACGAGAAGATTCCCGTAAAAGAACTAATTAATAATGCTTCGTTAGCACTTGGAGAGGCATATATGGATAAGAAAATCGAGATTGAAGGTGATTTACAAGCTTTAATCTACGATGTTTACAATCAAGCAAACGGCTTTTTCCATAATAATAGCTTTAAAAAGTGGATGCCAAAGGAAAAACATACGAAAAAACAATCGGCTCACGATATTCATAGCCATTATGATTTAGGCAATGATTTTTATGAAATGTGGTTAGATCCTACATTGACGTATTCCTGTGCCTATTTTGAAACACCGGAAGATACACTGGAACAAGCGCAAATCAATAAAGTACATCACATCCTTAATAAATTGTTTATTCAACCCGGTGAGACATTATTAGATATTGGATGCGGCTGGGGAACGTTGATTTTGACTGCGGCGAAAGAATATAAGGTCAAAGCTAAAGGAATTACGTTGAGTGAAGAACAATATCATCATATCCAAGAGATCATTAAACAAGACCACCTAGAAGATACGGTTTCTGTTGAGTTAATGGATTATCGTGATTTGAAGGGAACTTTCGATCATATTACGAGTGTAGGTATGTTTGAACACGTTGGCGGAGAGAATTTGCAAGAATACTTTAAGGTTGTCGAAAAGCATTTAGCGCCGAATGGAACTGCGTTGATTCATGGTATCAGCCGCCAACAGGGCGGAGCGAAGAACGCATGGATCAATCAATACATTTTTCCAGGCGGTTATATTCCAGGTGTAACTGAGTTGATCGGTCATATCACAGAGAGTGAGTTGCAATTAATTGATCTTGAAAGCTTACGTCGCGATTATCAATTAACGCTTGAACATTGGACGAAAAATTTTCATCAAGTGACAGATAAAATTATTGAGCAAAAAGACGAAGCCTTCTATCGAATGTGGGATCTATATTTGCAAGCCTGTGCCGCTTCTTTTCAAGCTAGCAATATTGATGTTATCCAATATTTATTGGTTCATCCAAACAATAATACAATTCCAATGCATCGGAACATATAATTAATAAGCGGGATTCCCGCTTATTTTTTTACTGTAAAAATCCTTTGATAACCAAAGTAATTTTATGATAGAGAAACTGGGGTAGATTCAACCGTGATCATTAATTTTTAGTTAATTAAAAAAAGAGTGTTGCATTCAGAAAAAAAATAAGATATAGTTTGAACATCAAATGATTTGATAATCAAACTAATTAGGTGAGGACATGGAAAGAAACTGGGAAGAATTAAATACCTATTTAGTTTCTATTTTCAACGACGTTCTGTCGATTGAAGAAAACGAACTAAAAAAATCACAATTTAGCGATCTGACGATTACAGAAATGCATACCATTGATGCCATCGGAATGTACAAGAAAAAGACGACAACTGAAGTTGCTAGAGAATTATTAGTAACTGTCGGGACTTTGACGACATCAATCAATCGCTTAGTGAAAAAGGGCTATGTAGAACGTATCCGTAGTGAAGATGACCGCCGTGTGGTAAAGCTGGGACTAACGAAAAAAGGACGATTAGTTTTTCGCATTCATCAGCATTTTCATCATGAAATGGTCAAAAGCGCAATTAAAGATCTTGATGCGGATGAACAAGAGGTTTTCTTAAAGGCACTAGTAAATCTATATAGTTATTTAGAGGAGATCAAATGAGTATGAGCTTCGGGAAAATAATCGCAACAGCACGCTATTTACCTGAGAAAGTCGTCACGAACGATGAGTTGGCCGAATGGATGGATACTTCGGATGAATGGATTCAATCACGGACAGGAATCAAGCAACGACATATCGCTGAAGCTGAAAATACTTCAGACATGTGCTTGCAGGTTGCCAAAAAATTGATCGATAAAGCAGCGATTGATCCTATGAGTTTAGATTTCGTTATCGTTGCTACAATGTCGCCAGATTATACGTCGCCTTCTGTTGCTTGTCAGGTTCAAGGACAACTTGGAGCAAAACAAGCGATGGCTTTTGATGTAACGGCTGCTTGTGCTGGATTTGTTTACGCGCTGGCAACAGCCGAAAATTTTGTGCGCAGTGGAATGAAACGCGGTATCGTTATTGGCGGTGAAAAAACGTCGAAGCTATTGAACTGGCAAGACCGTTCGTCAGCCGTTCTTTTCGGTGATGGCGCTGCGGGAGTTTTACTAGAGGCGAATCAAGAACCTTCTATTATAAAACAAATGTTGCGAGCGGACGGTGAACGTGCCAATGCATTAACTTCTGGCTTCCGTAAAAACAGTAATATCTTCCATGAAGGATCGGAAACCAGCACGGCTCTATCAATGGATGGTCGCGGAATCTGGAACTTTGCCTTAAATGATGTAACTAAAAGTTTGAAAGAATTTATCGGTGAAGAAGCAGTTGATTATTACCTGCTGCACCAAGCCAATAAACGAATCATTGAAAAAATCGCTCGTAAAATGAACGAGCCGATGGAAAAATTTCCTATGAACCTAATGAATTATGGAAATACTTCAGCAGCGAGCATTCCAATTTTATTGGATGAACTTGTTGAAGGGAAGGTGTTATCTTTAAATAGTCATCAAAAAGTGGTATTGACAGGCTATGGCGGTGGATTAACGTGGGGAAACCTGCTGATTCAGCTGTAAGTTTGTTAAAAATATAAAAAACTAAAACTTAAAATTATCGGAGGAAACAACTTATGACATTCGAAAAAATCCAAGACATTATCGTAGAAGAACTAGGAGTAGAGAAAGAGGAAGTAAAATTAGAAACAAATATCCAAGAGGATCTTGAGGCAGATAGTTTGGACTTATTCCAAATCATCAACGAAATCGAAGACGAATTTGATGTGAAAATCGAAACTGAAGATGGCATCACAACTGTTAAAGATTTAGTTGAATATGTTGAAAAACAACAAAACGCTTAATTAATAAAATTCCGGGAAAAGGCTAGGCGTAAGGCCTGGCCTTTCCTGCTATTAGGAGACGATCATGAAAACAGCATTCTTGTTCAGCGGGCAGGGCGCTCAATATGTCGGAATGGGCAAAGAGTTGTACCAGCAAGAGAAAGTCGTAAAAGAAACATTTGAAGAAGCCAGTGATTTACTTGGTTTTTCGATGGAAGACTTGTGCTTCGAAGAAAACGTTCAGCTTAACGAAACGAAATATACGCAACCAGCAATTTTGACAGTCAGCACCGCTTTTTTACGTGTGTTAACAGCTAAAGGATTTCAGGCTGATGCAGTAGCAGGCTTGAGCCTAGGCGAGTATACTGCGTTAGTCGCTTCTGGGGCATTAGCGTTCAGCGATGCCGTTCAGCTTGTTCACAAACGAGGACAGTTTATGAGTGAAGCGGCACCGACTGGTAGCGGAAAAATGGTGGCTGTGATGAATACATCCGCAGAAATCATTGAAGACTGTTGCCAACAAGCTTCAGCTTTCGGAATTGTTTCGCCAGCAAACTATAATACTCCGCAACAAATCGTGATTGGCGGCGAAGTAGCCGCAGTCGAAAAAGCGGAAGAATTATTGCAAGCTGCTGGAACAAAGCGAATGATTCCGTTGAACGTAAGCGGTCCCTTTCATACGGCTTTATTGGAGCCTGCAAGTAAACGATTGAATGACGTGTTACAGACAATTAATTTCGAAGATATGAATCTGCCAGTGATATCGAACACTACCGCAAAGATCATGCCGAATGACGAGGTCGTTTCGTTATTAACAAAACAAGTGATGTCGCCTGTGCGTTTTAGTGATAGCGTCGTAGCATTAAAAGAATTAGGTGTTTCACGCATGGTAGAAATCGGTCCTGGAAAGACATTGACTGGCTTCATTAAAAAAATTGACCGCTCGTTAGCCACAAGTCGTGTGGAAGATGCTAAGACTTTAACAGAAACAGTCAGCTTTTTGGGATAATTATTTATTTTCATTTAAAAATATCCTTAAATTGAAGTAGGAGGTCCGAATGGAACTAACGAATAAAACAGTGTTTATAACCGGCAGCAGCCGTGGAATTGGTTGGGGTACTGCTAAAGCTTTTGCTCAAACTGGTGCGAATATCGTATTGAATGGCCGTAAAGCTATTCCCGCAGATAAAATCGCTGAGATCGAAGCCTTTGGGGTGAAATGCACCGCAATTTGCGGAGATATCAGCTCGTTTGATGATGCGGGGAAAATGATCAAGGAATGTGAAGATGTTTTAGGTTCTATCGATATCTTAATCAACAATGCGGGCATTACAAAGGATCAGTTATTATTGAGAATGAAACCAGAAGATTTTGATGCAGTCATGGATATAAATTTGAAGGGAACCTTCAATATGACTCAGCAGGTTCTGAAGAAAATGATGAAGAAACGTGCTGGCGCGATCATCAACCTTTCCAGTGTGGTCGGTCTGATCGGAAATGTTGGGCAAACCAACTATGCAGCGAGTAAAGCTGGTGTGATCGGCTTTACTAAAGCAGTAGCTAGAGAAGTTGCTCCACGGGGGATCACGTGTAATGCGATTGCTCCAGGATTCATCAAAACGGATATGACAGATGAACTGAATGATAAAGTCAAAGAACAGATGGAAGGTCAAATTCCGTTAAAATGTTTTGGCAGCGTTGATGATGTGGCGAATGCTGCGGTATTCTTAGCACAAAACAGTTACATCACTGGTCAAGTATTGAACGTTGATGGCGGAATGGTCATGTAAAGAAAGGACGGAATAAAATGAATCGTGTCGTAATTACAGGCTTTGGTGTTGCCTCACCAATTGGTAATGATGAAGAAACATTTTTGAAGAATTTAAAAGAAGGAAATCATGGGTTTGGACCAATCACTCGGTTTGATGCAAGTGAAACAGGTATTACGGTCGCGGCTGAAGTAAAGGATTTCCCTTTGGAAAAATATTTTGTTAAAAAAGATACCAAACGGATGGAGACTTATTCATTATATGCTATCTATTCTGCGCTTGAGGCGTTAGAAATGAGCGGTATCAACACCGAAGAAGAAGATATGGAACGCTTTGGTGTAATGATTGGTTCTGGTGTTGGAGGTCTGGGAACGATCCAAGATCAAGTGATCAAAATGGATAAAAAAGGTCCAGCACGCGTATCGCCAATGTTCGTACCTTTAGCAATCGTGAACATGGCAGCAGGAAATGTTGCTTTGCGAATTGGAGCAAAAGGAATTTGTACTAGTACGGTAACTGCTTGTGCTAGTGGAACTCATTCCATTGGTGAAGCATTCCGTAATATTAAGCATGGCTATTCAGATGTCATCGTTGCAGGTGGTGCGGAATCTTGTATCAACAAGATTGGAATTTCAGGTTTTGCGGCATTAACAGCCTTAAGCACTTCAGAAGATCCAACTCGCGCATCAATTCCTTTTGATACAGATCGGAATGGTTTTGTTATGGGTGAAGGTGCCGGCATTTTAGTTTTAGAATCCTTGGAGCACGCACAAAAGCGTGGGGCAACCATTTTAGGCGAAATCGTAGGTTACGGAGCAACCTGTGATGCTTACCATATGACTGCACCATCTCCAGACGGTGAAGGAGCAGCTAGAGCGATCACTGAAGCGATTAAGGAAGCAGGTATCACACCAGCAGACGTTAATTATGTGAATGCTCATGGAACAAGTACGCAAGCAAATGATAAAGCAGAAAGTAAAGCAATTGAAGCGGCTTTAACTGATAACGCCTATGTCAGCAGTACAAAATCATTAACGGGTCATTTATTAGGCGGCGCTGGCGGTGTCGAAGCAGTAGCATCATTGATGGCTTTACAGTATCAATTTATTCCGCCAACTGCGAATATTCAAGAAGTAGATCCAGAGATCAAAGCAAATGTTGTTGTGAACGAAGCAAAAGAAACACCAGTCAATTACGCTGTAAGTAATTCTCTAGGTTTTGGCGGTCACAACGCTGTGATCTGTTTGAAACGCTGGGAGGCATAATTAATGGAAATCAATGAAGTCAAAGAACTGCTGAATCAATTTAATGATTCTAACCTAACCGAATTCGATTTACGGGAAGGCAGTTTTGAGTTATATATGAATAAGAATCAGACAAGTCGCCAAGCTGCAGCACCAGTCCAAGTTGAGCCAACTGGAGAATCAGTATCAGCGATACCTAATGCTCCAGCTGCACCGACTTTGAACTCAGAAAGTGTTTCAGTTGCAGAGGACAAAGGTGAGGGGAAAGTGATTACTTCACCGATTGTAGGAATCGTCTACTTACAGCCAACACCAGAACAAGACGCTTATAAAGCGGTCGGCGATACCGTGAAGCAAGGCGAAACCGTTTGTATTATCGAAGCAATGAAATTATTGAATGAAATCACTAGTGATTTTGATGGTACGATTAGTGAGGTTCTGGTGGAAAATGAAGATGTTGTTGAATATGGACAACCGTTATTCCGCATTAACTAGGAGGAAAATAAATGTTAACGATTGAAGAAATCAAAGAAATTATCCCGCATCGCTATCCAATGTTATTGATTGATCGGGTGGAAGAATTAGAAGCTGGAAAAAGCATTAAAGCCAAGAAAAATGTTTCTGTTAATGAACCATTTTTCCAAGGTCATTTTCCTCACGAACCAGTAATGCCTGGTGTGTTAATCGTAGAAGCAATGGCTCAAGCTGGCGCTGTCGCGTTATTGTCTATGGAAGATTTTAAAGGGAAAACAGCTTACTTTGGCGGGATCGACAAAGCAAAATTCCGCAAGAAAGTCGTTCCGGGAGATACTTTAGTGTTAGAAGTAGAATTAACAAAAGTTCGTTCTTCAGCTGGTTGCGGAAAAGGCATCGCCTATGTTGATGGAAAAAAAGTAGCCGAAGCAGAACTAACCTTTATGATTGGATAGATGACTATGTTTTCAAAAATTTTGATCGCCAATCGTGGCGAAATCGCTGTACGAATCATCCGTGCCTGCCGTGAATTAGGAATTCAGACGGTCGCGGTTTATTCCGAAGCGGATAAAGAAGCTTTGCACACAGAAATGGCTGATGAAGCAATTTGTATCGGCCCAGCTCGTTCAAGCGAATCCTATTTAAACATGCAAGCGATCTTAAGTGCGGCGATCGTAACAAATGCTGAAGCGATCCATCCTGGTTTTGGGTTCTTGTCAGAAAATAGGCTATTTGCAACGATGTGTACGGAATGCAATATCAAGTTCATCGGACCAAGTGAAAAAACCATTGATGCGATGGGAAATAAAATTCACGCGCGTCAGTTGATGAAACAAGCAGGCGTTCCTGTTATCCCAGGTAGTGACGGAGCTATCGATACCTTGGAAGAAGCAGAAAAGTTAGCTGATAAAATCGGATATCCGGTCATGCTAAAGGCAGCTGCTGGCGGCGGTGGAAAAGGGATTCGTAAAGTTCCTATGAAGAGCGAACTTGAAAAGAATTTTCTATCTGCTAAGTCAGAGGCCAAAGCTGCTTTTGGCGATGATGCAATGTATATGGAGAAAATCATTTATCCAGCACGACATATCGAAGTACAGATTTTAGGAGATCAGCAAGGTAATGTGATTCATCTGGGCGAACGTGATTGCTCCTTACAGCGAAATAACCAAAAAGTTTTGGAAGAGGCCCCTTCAGTTGTGATCGGCGAAGAAAACCGTAAAATGCTGGGGGATATAGCTGTCAAAGCTGGAAAAGCTGTAAATTATGAAAGTGCTGGTACGATCGAATTTCTTCGCGATGAAGACGGCAGTTTCTACTTTATGGAAATGAATACTCGGATACAAGTTGAGCATCCAATCACAGAGATGGTTACAGGAATCGATATCGTGAAGAAGCAAATTAAAATTGCTGCCGGTGAACCTTTAGGACTAAGACAATCAGACGTGAAGTTTCAAGGCCATTCTATTGAATGTCGAATTAACGCTGAAAATCCAGCGTTCAATTTTGCGCCTTCTCCTGGAAAGATCAAAACGCTGCTTTTACCTAGCGGTGGGTTAGGACTACGAGTAGACAGCGCAATGTATAGTGGAGTGACAATTCCGCCGTATTATGATTCAATGATTGCAAAGATCATTGTTCATGGTGAAGATCGCTTTGACGCTTTAATGAAGATGCAGCGTGCTCTTGGTGAGTTTGTTTCAGACGGAGTTATTACAAATGTTGAATTCCAAATGGACCTTATTAGTCATCCAAGTGTACTTTTTGGTGATTACGATACAAGTTTTTTACAAAAAACATTTTTACCTGAGTGGCAACAAAGCGAGTAGGAGGAATTTAGGTGGGACTTTTTAATAAGAAAAAAAACTACATTCGGATCAATCCTAACCGCGATAGTGTACCAACGACGAAGCCAACTGTGCCCGATGATATGTGGGCAAAATGTCCAAATTGCAAACGAACATTGTACAAAAAAGAAATCGGTGCTGAAAAAGTTTGTCCTCACTGTGGTTATAGTTTCCGGATTAGCGCTTGGGAACGATTAGCGCTAACAATAGATGAAAAAAGTTTTACTGATTGGGATAACCAACTAGAACAAAAAAATCCAATTGATTTTCCTGAGTACTTTGCTAAAATCGATAAGACCAAAGAATCGACTGGGTTAGATGAAGCGGTACTAACAGGAAAAGCAACAATCAATAATCAAACTGTTGCTATCGGTGTAATGGATGCTAATTTCATTATGGGAAGTATGGGGACGGTTGTTGGTGAGAAAATCACTCGACTCTTTGAAAAAGCCGTGATTGAAAAATTACCCGTGGTATTATTTACCGCTTCGGGTGGTGCCAGAATGCAAGAGGGAATTTTTTCATTGATGCAGATGGCAAAAATTTCCGCTGCAGTCAAACGTCATAGTAATGCAGGTTTGCTTTATATCACAGTTCTGACAGATCCAACAACAGGCGGTGTTACGGCCAGCTTTGCAATGGAAGGCGATATTATTTTAGCTGAGCCACAAACTTTAGTCGGTTTTGCCGGTCGTCGAGTAATCGAGCAAACGATTCGTCAACAGTTGCCAGAGGATTTTCAAAAGGCTGAATTTCTTTTACAACATGGATTTATTGATCAAATTGTTCCAAGAATGACCTTGAAGGATCGTTTGTCGCAATTATTAGCATTTCATCAACAGAAGGGCTGGTGTGAAGAATGAGTCTAACTGCTGGAGAAATCGTAAAATTGGCAAGACATCAAGATCGTTTGACCAGTCTAGATTATTTTGAAAAGATTTTTACCGACTTTCAAGAATTTCATGGAGACCGCTTTTTTGGGGATGATCCTGCCATCGTTGGCGGTATCGCGAATCTTTCGGGTAAGCCGATAACGGTAATTGGGATTCAAAAGGGGAATGATCTGAAAGAAAATATGGAGCGTAATTTTGGTCAGCCCAATCCTGAAGGTTATCGTAAGGCACTTCGTTTAATGAAGCAGGCTGAGAAATTTAATCGCCCAGTGATTTGCTTTGTCAACACGCCTGGAGCATTTTGCGGTGTTGAAGCAGAGGAACGTGGGGAAGGTGAGGCAATTGCCCGCAATCTTTTAGAGATGTCGGACTTAAAAGTTCCGATTATTTCGATTGTAACTGGAGAAGGTAGCAGTGGTGGTGCATTAGCATTAGCATTAGCTGATGAAGTCTGGATGATGGAATACAGCATCTATGCAATTCTTTCACCGGAAGGCTTTGCTTCGATTCTTTGGAAGGACGGGAAACGTGCGGATGAGGCAGCAGAATTGATGAAAATCACTGCGGCTGAATTACTGGAGCTAGATGTCATTGATCGTGTGATTCCAGAAACGCTGAAAGGTAAAAAGCTCGGCGAAGACAAAATCATTCGTATGATGAAAAAAACATTGATTGAAAAAATAATCGAATTATCAAAGTACTCGACTGAAGAATTAATCGAGAAAAGATATCAACGATTTCGTAAATTTTAATTGTGTGATCAACGACGGCAAATGCCGTCGTTTTTTTATGCGTTAAATAAAATAAATAATAAATAAATATACATAAAAAGGTGGGAAACATGAAATAATATGCTATACTGAAAAAAAGAATTTTGGAGGCTAGGTTATGAAAAAAGGGTTGAAGGTTATTTTAACGGGATTAAGTTTATTTGTATTCGCGGCATGTGGTAATACTGAAAAAAAGGATAAATTGGATACTGTCAAAGAGAATGGGGTTATCAAAGTAGCAACCTCGCCAGATTACGCGCCTTTTGGTTTTCATACAACGATAGATGGAAAAGATAAAATCGTGGGTGCCGATATTGAGATGATGGAAGCAATTGCAAAGAAAATGGATGTAAAAGTTGAGTGGCTAGATATGAGTTTTAATGCAGTTTTAGCAGCTGCAAAAGAAGGAAAAGCCGATGTTGCAGTTTCAGCGATTTCTGTTACTGATGAACGTGAGGAAAGTTTTGACTTTACCACAGATTACTATACATCACCTCAAGTAATCGTGATTAACAAACAACATGCAGATGAATTTACGTCAATTGACAATTTTTCCGGTAAACAGGTTGGTGCACAAAAAGGCACGATCCAAGAAAATATTGTGAAGGAACAAATGAAAGACGCAAAGCTAGTCTCAATCGAAAAGTTACCGAATATATTTGTGGAAGTAAAAAATGGTTCATTGGATGGGTTAGTGGTTGAAAAAACTGTAGCGGAAGCATATGTCAATAAAAATCCGGAACTAATGATTGCGAATATTTCATTGAAAAGTATGAAGGAGGACTCGTTGTGTATCGCAGTTCCGAAAGGCAATAAAAAATTGGTCAATGAACTTAATAAATATATTAAAGAAATGAAAGAAGAGAACTCGATAGAAAAGATGGTTGAAGAAAACAATCAGTTAGCACAAAAAGGTGGTGAATAAAAAATATATATTCATAGTAAATTGAATATATACATTTTAGGGCCGCTTATATAAAAAAATATTAATATTTATTCATAAAAACGCTTGTTTTATGAAATTTTCATGCTATAATAAATTCATTGAAAAAGCACTCAAAAGGTGGATACTAGTTCAACTATTATATAGGAACAATCAAACGACTATACATGCTATAACCATTTTTTCGAGAGTTAAGTAATAGAAATTATATTTTAGGAGGAAACAGGATGAAAAAGATTACCGGCTTAGTTATGACATTAGTAGCACTATTCACTTTAGCAGCTTGTGGAGGAGGCAGTGATAAAACTGCTGATTCATCAAATGCAAAATCTGAGGATCAATTAGCAGCAATAAAAAAGGCAGGCGTATTAAAAGTAGCAACATCAGCTGATTATGCACCGTTTGAATTCCATACAATGGTGGACGGAAAAGACAAAATCGTCGGTGCTGATATTGATTTAGTCAATGCGATCGCTGAAGAGTTAGGTGTGAAGGCAGAAGTATCCGATATGAGTTTCAATACAGTCTTAGCTTCATTAAAAGAAGGAAAATCAGATATCGCTATTTCTGCAATTTCTGCAACCAAAGAACGTCAAGAACAATTTGACTTTACAGACAATTACTACAATCCGCCACAAGTATTAATTATCAACAAAAAAAATCAAGACAAATTCACAAGTATTGATTCTTTAAAAGATAAGAATGTTGGGGCGCAAAAAGGTTCGATTCAAGAAGATATCGTTAAAACGCAATTAAAAGATTCAAAACCTGTTTCAATCGAAAAAGTTCCGAACATGGTAGTTGAAGTAAATAGCGGTTCATTGGATGCAATGGTGGTAGAAAAAACAATCGCTGAATCATATGTGCAGCAAAATTCTGATTTGATGATCGCTAATATTGATTTGAAAGCCTCAAAGGATGAAGCATTTGCGATAGCCTTACCTAAGGGTAGCGAAGAATTGCAAACTGAAATAAATAAAATTATTAAAAAGTTAAATGATGAAGGCAAGATTGATGAGTATGTTAAACAAAATCATGAACTAGCCGAAAAATCAGCAGAATAGAGGGACCCAGCATTGAACTTTTCATTTTTGGATAAATACTTATCTTACTTTGCATCAGGTGCTGGTATTACAGTAATTATTTCACTCGTAACAGTTGTTTTAGGAACCTTTATAGGGCTAGTGATGGCCCTTCTAAAGCTCTCCAAACACAAACCGCTAAATTGGCTAGCTAATATTTACATCGAAGTACTTCGTGGCACTCCAATGTTATTGCAAATTATGATCGGTTTTCTAGTTCTTCAAGGATTATTTCCTTCAAAAGATTTAGAAGTCGGTGTTTTGACTGTTGATCTCGGACGTTTGATACCTGGGATGATCGTTTTGTCATTGAATTCTGGAGCTTATGTCGCTGAAATCATTCGGGGCGGGATAACAGCTGTCAATTATGGACAGACAGAAGCCGCTCACTCATTAGGGCTGCGTCCCGCACAGACGATGCGTTTTGTTATTTTGCCTCAAGCATTACGAAATATTTTACCGCCTTTAGGCAACGAGTTTATCACTTTGATAAAAGATTCCTCCTTATTAACTGCAATTGGAATCAATGAATTAATGGGCTCTGCTCAAATCGTTATCTCAAATTCTTATATTCCATTGGAACCCTATTTTGTAGCTGCGGCACTTTACTTCGTGATGACTTTTGTCACTTCGCGTCTACTTAATTTATGGGAGAAAAAACTTGGAAAAGGATACCAAAGATAAGTTTATCATTGTCAATTTCTAGAAATTACACTATGTTTAACATAAGAGGTTGTTTTTAAATGTTGGAAATTTAGTGAGCTATTGACCGAGATAAAAATGAATTCTTTGATATGAGATAGGAGCGCTAATAATGATGGAAGCATTGATTCAAATTGAACATTTAAATAAAAAATTTGGCGACAATGAGGTTCTCAAAGATATTTCCGCAGAGATTACGCCAGGAGAAGTGGTTGTAATCATCGGACCGTCTGGTTCAGGAAAAAGCACATTTTTACGTTGCGTCAATTTATTAGAAGTTCCTACATCTGGTACGATCAGATTTGAGGGAACAGATATTACAGATAAAAAAAATGATATTTTCAAGACACGGGAAAAAATGGGGATGGTATTCCAACAATTTAACCTATTTCCCAATATGACGGTTTTAAACAACATTACTTTATCGCCCATCAAGGTTAAAGGGATATCTAAAACCGAAGCTGAAAAAATCGCCAAAGAATTACTAGAAAAAGTCGGCTTATCAGAAAAGGCTGAGGCGTATCCGCAATCTCTATCTGGCGGTCAGCAGCAACGGATTGCCATTGCTAGAGCATTAGCGATGCAACCAGATGTCATGCTATTTGATGAACCAACATCTGCTCTTGACCCTGAAATGGTCGGCGACGTGTTACAAGTTATGCAACAGCTGGCAAAAGAAGGCATGACTATGATGATTGTGACTCATGAAATGGGTTTTGCCAAAGAAGTTGGCGACCGTGTCATTTTTATGGATGGTGGTGTGATTGTTGAAGAAGGTACCCCAGAAGAAGTTTTCGATCACACACAAAATTCTCGAACAATCGACTTTTTATCAAAAGTATTATAGAATTAATGGGACTAGGCGGATAAAGCCTAGTCTTTTTTTAAACCTTTGTACCCAAATGTAGAGTTTTCAAAAAATTTGCGTTATAATCAGGTTTTGTAGAAGTATAAATAAAGTTATAGGAGTTGCCATGTTAGATAAATTCAAACCAACGTGGATGGTCGAAGCCATTTATCAGATAACCCCGGAACAATTGAAAGCTCACGGATTTAAAGCGGTATTGACGGATTTAGATAATACTTTAATCGCTTGGAATAATCCCAATGGAACGAAAGAGTTGATTGATTGGTTAAAAATGATGGACGAGGCAGAGATCCCCGTGGTGGTCGTTTCGAATAATAAAGCCAGTCGCGTCGCTAAGGCATTAGAAAGTTTTGAACTGGATTTTGTGTCGCGAGCGATGAAGCCTTTTTCTGTTGGAATAATAAATGCACAAAAACGATTAGGTGTTTCAAAAGATGAGATCGTCATGATCGGAGACCAAGTTATGACGGATATTCGAGGGGCGAGTGCGGCAGGCATCCGCAGTATTCTTGTCCGTCCGATCCTTGACACCGATGGCTGGAACACACGAATCAATCGTTTCTTTGAACGTCGTGTGATGCATATTTTATTACGCAATGATCCTGAGATGAAATGGAAGAGTGAATTATAATGGAAGAAGAATTATTTTGTATCGGCTGTGGCGCAAAAATTCAAACGGAGCATCCGAATGAATTAGGCTATACTCCGCAATCAGCTTTAGAAAAAGGGTTAGCGAACGGCGAAGTATACTGTCAGCGTTGTTTCCGCCTTCGACATTACAACGAAATTCAAGATGTTGCTTTGACAGACGATGATTTTCTACGCTTGTTGAACGAACTGGGTAAAGCGGATGCGTTGATCGTAAATGTAGTAGATATCTTTGATTTTAATGGTTCATTGATTCCTGGATTGCATCGCTTTGTTGGAGATAATCCTGTACTTTTAGTCGGTAATAAGGTTGACTTACTTCCTAAATCGTTGAAGAGAGGTCGTTTAACTCAGTGGATGCGGGAACGCGCTCATGAGGAAGGCTTACGTCCAGTTGATATCTTACTGACTAGTGCCCGTAAGGCTAATGAAATGGCTGATTTATTAGAGAAGATAGAAGAATATCGTGATGGTCGTGATGTATACGTGGTGGGTGTGACTAATGTTGGGAAATCAACATTGATCAATCAAATCATTAAACAAACTGCAGGAGTACAAGACTTAATCACAACTTCGCAGTTTCCCGGCACGACTTTGGATAAAATTGAGATTCCACTAGATGATGGGAACTATCTCTTTGATACGCCAGGAATCATTCACCGTCATCAAATGGCACACTATCTAGGAAAAAAGGATTTGAAAATCATCGCGCCTCATAAAGAAATCAAACCAAAAGTTTACCAGTTGAATGCGGGACAAACTTTATTTTTAGGCGGATTAGCGCGTTTCGACTTTATCCAAGGAGAACGAGCATCTTTTGTTGCTTATGTATCCAATGATATCGAACCGCATCGGACAAAACTAGAAAAAGCTGATGCCTTTTATGAGAAACACGTTGGTGGTTTGTTGCAACCTCCACGACCGGATGAGGTGATAGATTTTCCTGAATTAGTTCGTTTTGAATTTTCAATTAAAGAAAAGAGCGATATTGTTTTTGCTGGACTAGGATGGGTAACGGTGTCAAAACCAGCAGTCGTTGCAGGTTGGGCACCAAAAGGTGTAGATGTATTGACCCGAAAGGCATTAGTTTAAAAAATTTTATCCGAATAAGGGGAGTATTAATGGAATTAAGAGGAAAACAAAAGCGTTTCTTACGTAGTCAAGCGCATCACTTGCAACCGATTTTTCAAATCGGTAAGAATGGGATCAACGATGCAGTGATTGTTCAAATCGCTGAAGCATTGGAAAAAAGAGAGTTAATCAAGATTAATTTATTACAAAACACTGATGAGCTTGCTGAAGATGTGGCTCATGTTTTAGAAGAAAGAGTCCATTGTGAAATTGTTCAAATCATTGGACGTGTACTAGTTTTGTACAAAGCTTCAAACAAGGAAAAATATCAAAAAATATCAAAAGAGGTTCAAAGCATATAAACTTCGATATATCTAATAAAACGAGGGGGAATAACCGTTGTATCAAGATGTCTTAACGATTCCTAAAGTCAATCCAATGACTGACACTGCCATGCCTAAAAAGCAAGTAGGGCTGTTGGGAGGTAATTTTAATCCGATTCATCACGCGCATTTAATGATTGCGGAGCAAGTCGGGCAAAAAATGGGATTTGATGAAGTGCATCTGTTGCCGAGCTATTTGCCGCCGCATGTGGATGAAAAGAAGACAATCGATAGTAAGCATCGCTTGGCGATGGTTAAATTGGCTATTGAAGACAACTCTTTTTTATCAGTCGATACACGAGAACTAGTTCGTAAGGGTAAAAGTTATACAATTGATACGATGTTGGAATTAACTGCTGAAAATCCAGATACGGAGTACTATTTTATTATCGGTGGAGATGAAGTAGCGTATTTGCCAAAATGGCATCGAATTGATGAATTGGTTCGCGTTGTTAATTTTGTTGGTGTCAAACGAGCGGGTTACACCCTAGAAAGTCCTTATCCAATTATTTGGGTAGATGTCCCTGAGATTCAGTTATCTTCTTCGTACATCCGTAAACAGGTTAAGCAAGGGTGCTCGATTCGTTACCTCGTACCTGATCGTGTGTGTGAATATATTGTGGAAGAAGGTTTGTATCTTGATGAACTATAGTGACAGATATACAGCTATGGAGCGTGAAGGATTGATGCAAGCTGTTCAGATGCGAATGAGCGAAAAACGCTTTAAGCATGTTTTAGGTGTAGAAGAAACGGCGGTTGCATTGGCTGAACGATTTGGTGAATCCCCAGAAAAAGCAAGTATTGCAGCGTTAACACATGACTATGCGAAAGAACGCTCAGATGATGAATTCCAGCTTGCTATCGAACGGGGCAGCTATGAGAATAAAACCGAGCTGTTAAAATATGGAAATGCTATCTGGCATGGGCTTGTTGGTGCGGATTTCGTCGCTCGCGAGTTAAAGATTACTGACGAAGAAATTCTAAATGCTATCCGCCTGCATACCACAGGTGCAGCAAAGATGACTTTGTTAGATAAAATTATTTATGTGGCGGATTATATTGAACCGGGAAGAAATTTTCCGAGTGTGGAGGATGCACGGGTGATTGCATTTAGCGATTTAGATCAGGCTGTGGCGTTTGAAACCAAACATACACTGGCTCATTTAGTCGAGACAGAAAATCCAGTTTATCCCAAAACGATCGAAACTTATAATCGTTGGGTTGCTGGGATGCAATAGAAAAGAAAATCTAATCTTAACAACGGATTTTTGAGAGTGTAAGACAATTTGTTGATTGTTAAAGTTATTTAGATAAAATGTTTAATGGTAAGAAATAAGGAGGAGAATTATCATAGATAGTAAAAATATGTTAGAAATCGCCGTGAAGGCAGCCGATTCAAAACGAGCGGTTGATGTCGTGGCCCTTGATGTTTCGCAGGTCTCGTTATTAGCAGATTATTTCGTGATTTGTTCAGCCAATTCTGATCGTCAAATCAATGCGATCGTGGATGAGATTATCGATAAAGAAGAAGAAGCGCAAGTTGAAGTAAAGCGTGTTGAAGGAAAAGATGGCGGTAAATGGGTCTTAATCGACTTAGGGGATTTGATCGTTCATGTTTTTAGTACTTCAGAACGTGAATTTTATAATTTAGAAAAATTATGGTCAGATGCACCGCTTGAAAATATCGATGCTTGGTTGGACTAATGGCTTATGAGACATTTGCTTTTGTCTACGATGAGGTAATGGATGATTCTTTGTATCAGCAGTGGTTGAATTTTTCATTACGTCATTTACCAAAAGCAGCAAATCAAGTTTTGGAGTTAGCTTGTGGAACAGGTGCGTTAGCAGTAGAATTTGCTAAAAAAGGTTTTGATGTGACTGGTTTGGATTTGTCTGAAGAAATGTTAACATTGGCTAGTGATCGTGCAATTCAAGAAGAGGTTTCCATTAACTGGGTTGCTGGAGATATGCTTGATTTAACAGATATCGGACTGTATCAAGCAGTGACTTGTTTTTCTGATTCGCTGTGCTATATGCAAGATGCAACACGAGTTCAGCAAGTTTTCAAGGGTGTTTATCGGTTGTTAAAAGAATCTGGAACATTCATTTTCGACGTTCATTCTATTTACCAAATGGAAGAAGTTTTTCCAAATTATAGTTTTCATGATCAAACTGAAGATTTTGCGTTTCTTTGGGATAGTTACTCAGGAGATTCCGACTATAGTATCGAACATTTTTTAACATTTTTTGTGAAAATGGATAGTGAAATGTTTGAGCGGTTTGATGAGCTGCATAAGGAAAGAACGTATCCTTTGGAAATGTATCAAAAAATGCTGACTGAAGTTGGTTTTAACGTTGAGGTTTTTGCGGACTTCACTGATGAGGGTCCGATTGAGACAAGTAAACGCTGGTTTTTTGTCTGTCAAAAATAGCCGAGAGTGATCTCGGTTTTTTTGTTCGTTTCATTTCTGCTACTGTCAATTGTTGGAGGGTACATGGATGGGCTGTTCAACAAAATTATATTGAACTTGTATAAGCACTAGTTATTTCTGGAAAGGAGGAAGAATATGAGAAGTTGCGGAATTGTTGTTGAGTATAATCCATTTCATAATGGGCATCGTTATCATGCCGAGAAGGCTAGAGAAATGAGTGATGCGGATGTTGTGGTTGCAGTGATGAGCGGAAATTTTTTACAGCGAGGAGAGCCTGCGATTCTTGATAAATGGGCACGAACTAATGCAGCATTGAAAAATGGTGTAGATCTTGTTGTTGAGCTACCGTTTTCTTGGGCCGTTCAATCTGCAGATTATTTTGCAAAGGGTAGTATTAAACTATTGCAGGCGTTGGGGTGTGACGCTCTGTGTTTTGGGACAGATAGTGATTCTAAATTTGACTATCTGGATTATGGTCGTTTTTTTATTGAAGAAAAAAATGCGATTGATCAATTATTTCATGAATTGCCTATCGGCTGGAGCTATCCTGAAAAAATGGCAGGAGTTGTTTCACGATTGTATCCAAAGGCGCAAGATTTTCCTCCAAATCATATTTTAGGCTTAAGCTATGCTAAAGAAAATGCCCTCTATGAGCGTCCAATGGAGATTTTCCCACTGCATAGAAAAGACCAAGGTTACCATGATCAATCATTGGTCGCTAATCAGTATGCTAGTGCTACAGGTATTCGACAGGCGGTTTTAGCTAATGAGGATGTGTCTTCTTTTGTTCCAAGAGAGACGCTGGAAGAATTGACTGAAATGTCCATCGCTTGGTCAGATTTTTGGCCTTTTTTAAATTATCAATTGAGAGCAAATTCTTTAGGGGAACTTCGAAAGATATATCAAATGCGGGAAGGAATAGAGCACCGTATAATCGAACAGGACGCTGATAGTTTTTCGGAATATTTGCAGAGAATCAGCACTAAACGATATACGCAACCGCGATTACAGCGTTTATTGACCTATGTTCTATTGCAGATCAAGGAAGCAGAGATAAAAGAGGAGCAAGAAAATACGATGCTCCATATACTGGGTTTTACTGAAAAAGGCCAAACTTATTTGAATAAAAAGAAGAAGAAGTTTACTTTACCTATTGCTGCAAAAATCGGACAAAAGGAGAAGGAAAAGCATTTCTTAACGTATCGTGCGGATCAAGTGTATCAGCTGGTTCATCCACAAGAGCAAACAATTGGCCGATTTCCTATTCGAGTATAAAAAGTACTTTCCAAAGAGCAGGCGAGTCGTTATAATGGGAAAGTATAAAATTAACGAAAGAGAAGTGAAAACATGGGACGTAAATGGGCGAATATCGTAGCCAAGAAGACTGCGAAAGATGCAAACAACAGTAAAATTTACGCTAAATTTGGAATCGAGATTTATGCGGCGGCAAAATCAGGTGACCCTGATCCACATGCTAATCAAAAATTACGTTTCGTTATTGAACGTGCTAAAACGTACAATGTTCCAAAGCATATTATTGATCGAGCAATCGAAAAGGCCAAGGGCTCTGGTGATGAGACTTTCCAAGAACTACGTTACGAAGGATTTGGTCCAAATGGTTCGATGGTAATCGTCGATGCTTTGACAAACAACGTTAACCGAACGGCTTCAGATGTTCGGACTGCTTTTGGTAAAAACGGAGGGAACATGGGTGTTTCCGGTGCGGTTGCTTATATGTTTGACAATACGGCGCTATTTGGTTTCACCGGAGAAGACGCGGACGAAATCTTAGAGTATTTGATGGATAAAGAGATTGATGTTCGCGATGTTGTGGACGAAGAGGGACAAATCATTGTATATGGAGAACCTGAAGACTTTAATGCGATTCAAGAAGCTTTAAAAGAAAAGGGTATTACTGAATTTTCAGTTGCCGAAATGCAAATGATTCCTCAAAGCGAAGTGACTTTAACAGGGGACGATTTAGAAAAATTTGAAAAAATGATTGACGTGTTAGATGAGTTGGAAGATGTACAACAAATTTACCACAATGTTGAACTAGACAATTAATACGTATAATAATAGCCGCCTAAATCTGCTTGGATTTGGGCGGCTATTTTCGGTTTATCGGCGAGATTTTTATCAAACCTATTTTACTGATTTTTGAACATAAAGACTTTCCGGCAGCATCTCCAATAATGGACTCCTTTTGCCAATAATTAAGAGATTTAGTTCATGCATAGCACGGGTGCAAACTGTATAAAGAATTAATTTATCTTGTTCAGTATGATAATTTTCAGGCGAGACATTCCAAGCAAAGACACGATCAAATTCTAATCCTTTGGCTAAATACGTAGGAATGATGATCAAACTTTTTTTCATAAAGTCTTCTTCATCGGTTAGTAATTGTACTTGGTCTTTTTGTTCAGGAGTCAATTGATCATAGAGTTCCTGACATTCTTCCACAGTTTTCGCAATAATGGCTGTTCGCCAATATTTTGCTAACTCTGTAGTTTCTTCAATTTGTTGAATCAATCCAGCAATCATCTGATGTGTCTCATTTGCATAATAAACCTTTGGCAGATCACCAACACGAGCGGTTAACTCGACGCGGTTTTCTTGGGTTAGGAACTGATTGGCGAAGTTAGTGATTTCTTCAGTTGAACGATAGCTGGTCGTCAATTCAAAATGAGTCAATGATTGATCTGGAAAAATTTCTTCTAAGGAATGAACCATACTTTCATTACCGAAGACCTTTTGATTCAAATCGCCGCATAGGGTGTATGTCGCCTTAGGATATAAATGACGTAACAAAGCTACTTGTGCGGGAGAGAAATCTTGCATTTCGTCGATAAAAATAAATCGTGCTTTTTGTTTCACATCTACTGGATGGATGGATTTCATTAAAAGAAACATCAAGGTACCATCTTCTAAACTGATATCCTTCTGCCTGAAATCATGTCGCAGCTCATCAAGCATCGTTTTCCAATGTTCTTCCGTTAGTTGGTACTGAGTCAACAAACGATTCGGTACACTTTGTAAAAAGTGTAAATATTGTTTGGCGTAGTTTATGAATCCAAAACGAGTTATTTGTCTTCGAATAGGCCGTAATTTTTTACGCACGACTTTTTGAGCCATTTGTCGACGTAAACGACGTTCGGCTTTTTCAGAATCTTCCATATCAGGATTATTGACAAATACGGCATCGACCAATTCGTCTGCGGCTTTTTTTGCCCAATCCTTTTTCATTTCATCTTTTTCCAATCCACCTAATTTTTTCAAGAGTTTCGTTTGCAGCAACTGCATTCGCTGATACATCGGTAACTCAGGATTGGCTTCTTGATACCAGTTACGAATTTGTTTTTTAGAGATCAGAACATCTTGTTTCAATTTAAGATCACGGAACAAGGGACCTAAGTCTGCGATTCGATCAACATATTTATAGAGTTCCTGAACGATTGCAAAACTACTTTTTGCTCGTAATACGCGATCATCCTGTCCAGAAAGGAAGACTTCTTCATGACTTTCTTCTGTATGAATCTGATACGCAGGCAATAAAGCACTCAAAAATGTTTTGAATGTCTCAGTAGGTATGCCGCTTTCACCAAGCGAAGGTAAGACTGTAGAAATATAATCTGAAAAAATATGGTTAGGTGAGAATAAAAGGACCTGTTCATTGTCTAACCATTTGCGATTATGATAGAGCAAGTAAGCAACCCGCTGAAGCAACGCGGAAGTTTTCCCGCTGCCCGCAATTCCCTCTACTACCAAAACTTTACTTCTCGTGTCGCGAATGATCTCATTTTGTGAACGCTGAATCGTCGCGACTATGTTTTTCATATGGTTAGAGGAGGCCTCATCCAAAATTTCTAATAAAAAATCATCATTGATGGCTTCGGAGGTATCGACCATTGATAATATCTGACCTTCACGAATCTTAAACTGACGTTTCAGTAATAATTCGATAGGGATGATTGCATCGTGGGCTTCATACTGTGTCTGTCCCAAAGTTCCTTCATAGTAGAGATTAGCAATCGGTGCGCGCCAGTCAATTACAACCGTTTCTTCTTCAGTATCTCGCAAAGAAGCGATTCCTAAATAAAGCGTTTCGGCTTCTTGGTCTTCTTTAAAATCAATTCTGGCAAAGTAAGGATTATCTCCCATCAATTTTAAAACTCTTTGTCGCTTTTCTTGAGAAGCGAATGTTTGATAGCGTACTAACAACTCTGCTTCGTGTTGTCGTGTATCCGCCATTGTTTCAGCCAAGGCTTCGAAGGAACCACCTTGTACTCTTTGACCGGCATTTTCTAGCATGTCGGTATCAAATTTTGATTTGGTTTCTTTCTTTTGGCTGTCTAAAAAAGCAATTTCTTGTTGGATCAAAGCGCTTGTCTGCTGGACGTGCTCTTGTTCGTACTCTCTTGGATTCATTGAGCATCCTCCTTTGTTTTTCCGTCAACTGTTCATAACAGCATAATAGTATAGCATATAAGGGTGAGGAGAAGCAAAAGGCTGATTCCAACAAAAAAAGAGATAAGATTTCTATCTCTTTCTATATTGAAATTAGATTAATCCATCATGCGCTCGTTGAATCTGTGCAAGGTTTATTTTTTTCATTTTATACATCTCTTGAGTTGCGCGACGAGCTTTTTCTGTATCAGGATCATTCGTCCATTCAAGTAGATCTTTATTGACCGTTTGCCAGTAAACACCATAGCGATCTTCCATCCAGCCGCAGGGCCATTCTTTTCCATCACTAGTAATTGCAGCCCAAGCATGATCGATGTCTGCTTGATCTTTAAAATAAAAGTAAAAAGAATTCCCCATAGAAAAATTAAAGTCGTGTTTCTCAGGGCTGTCCATAATTAGCAGATCATGTCCTCGTAGTTGAAAACCAGAGGCGCGCAAACGTTCTTCTTTCCCCTTAATCACAAAAGTCTGTTTTCCGCCAAAGACAGCAGTCCACTCATCAATCGCTGCTTGAGCTAGACCATAATTGTCGTTAGCAAACATGATACAAGGAATAATTGTTTGTAAGCTATCGCCTAAGCGAACTTGCCATGAAAAACCATAGCGATCATTTGTCCAACCGAATTTTCCGAGCTCTGGATAGGTGGTTAAGGGCATCAAGGTTTCCCCGTTCTGATTTAAACGATCCCAAACGTTAGTCAATTGCTCTTCATTTTCACAATTAACCACGTAAGAAACTGCAGGCGTAGGTTTAAAATCAGTGCCGCCATTAAGTAAAAGAAACTCACACCCGGCTAATTCCAAATTAATCGTCAATAGATCTCCAATTTTTCCGTGCTCATCGGTAATAAAATGTGTCTCATTCAACTTTTTACTATCTTCAAATGTCTCTAAATAAAAGTCGGCCGCTTCAGTCAAGCGATTGTCAAACCAAAGACAGCAGCCAAATTGCTGTTCCATGAGATTCCATCCTTTCGCTAATAAAGGTTGATATGCCAAATGACACCATATCGGTCTTTAACCATGCCATACAATTCTGCCCAAAATGTTTTTTCAAGAGGCAATAAAACAGTTCCGCCGTCTGCTAATAGTTGAAAAATTTCTGAGGCTTCATTTGCAGTTGCAGCATTAAAAACTAAAGCGACATTATTTCCGACGATTATTGGTGGGGCCATACCTTCAGGACTATCAGAAATCATGACATTTGTTTCGTTGATCTTCAAGTTAGAATTCATCACTAATCCTTTAATAGTTTCATCCACAGGATGTTCGTCGTCATGGGGCATATCTCCAAAAGTCATGATTTGTGCCGGTTCGGTTTTAAATACTTTTTCATAAAAGGCGATGGCTTCTGCTGCTTGGTTTTTGAAATGTAAATAAATATCCATGCTACTTCCTCCATTCTTGTTCCTATACTTTACCACGAAGAAAGGGCTATCAATAACGATTTGACTTGGAAAAGAGTTATCGAATGGGAACTACTTATACTTAATGTAAGGATTGATATCGGGACACGATATTGAGGCAAACGAGTATGATTGGAGCATGATGATTGCTAATGCTTCTATTCACTGACTAGCAGTATTATTCCTCGTCAAAGGAAACCATCTTGTATTCAAAAATGAAAAAACAGTTCCAATCCTCATTTTCTTCCCAACTATGATAAAATATGAAACGATAAAACTAAAAATCAAAGGAGCGATTCATTATGCCATTCGTACACATTGAGTTAGTGGAAGGAAGAACGGAAGAACAATTGACTAAAATGGTGGAGGAGGTAACTGAAGCAGTATCAAGAACAGCTGGGGCACCTAAGGAAAACATCCATGTCATTATCAACGAAATGCAAAAAGGAAAGTATGCTCAAGGCGGCAAATGGAAATAATAATTTATATTATACTTGCATTTCAAATCAATAAGTGTTTATAATGATTTTGTAATTGATTGATGAAGAAAGACACCTGAACTTGAAAGCTGTTTAACAGAGAGGGAAAGCACGGCTGAAACTTTTCCAGACAAGCGCAAGGGATGACCACTTTCTGAGACTTCTGCGAAAATGCAGAGGCGGACAGCGCCGTTATTGCTTGTGAGGGGCAGAAATTCTGCTCAAAGATTAGGTGGAACCACGTTTATTCGTCCTAGTACCGATTTCGGTGCTAGGGCTTTTTTTATCAATCAAAACTAATAAGGGGGAACTACAGGATGGTAAAAATTTCATTTCCAGATGGATCAACAAAAGAATTTGATAATGGTATTACTGGCTTAGAGATCGCAAAAAGTATTTCTAGTTCATTGGCCAAAAAAGCACTAGCTGTCGTAGTAAACGGCGATCTAGAAGATTTAAATCGTGCAATCGAAGAAGATGCGGAATTAAAAATCGTGACTGATAAGGATGAAGAAGCTTTGCCACTTGTTCGTCATTCAAGCGCGCACTTAATGGCGCAAGCAATCCGCCGCTTATTTCCAAACATGCATTTTGGTGTAGGTCCAGCAATCGAATCAGGCTTTTATTATGATACAGACAATGGCGAAAACCAAATCAGTGAAGAGGATTTCCCAGCAATCGAAAAAGAAATGAAAAAGATCGTTAAGGAAAACTTGCCAATCGAACGTAAAGTTATGAATCGTCAAGAGGCATTGGATTTCTTTAGCTACGATCCTTATAAAGTAGAATTAATCACTGATCTTCCAGAGGATGAAGTCATTACTGCCTATACACAAGGCGAGTTTACTGACTTATGTCGCGGCCCGCACGTACCATCAACAGGAAAAATCAAAATCGTCAAATTATTATCTGTTGCGGGTGCTTACTGGCGCGGAAATTCTGATAATAAAATGATGCAGCGGGTATATGGTACTGCGTTCTTCAATCAAGCAGACTTGGATCATTTTTTAAAAATGCGTGAAGAAGCAAAAGAACGCGATCATCGTAAATTGGGTAAGGAACTAGACTTATTCATGGTATCGCAAGAAGTGGGATCAGGATTGCCATTCTGGTTACCAAAAGGCGCAACAATTCGACGTATCATTGAACGTTACATTGTTGATAAAGAAATTTCAATGGGCTATGAACATGTGTATACACCAGTTCTAGCTGACACTGGCTTATACAAAACTTCTGGTCACTGGGATCATTATAAGGAAGATATGTTCCCAATCATGGATATGGGTGATGGAGAAGAATCATTGGTATTGCGTCCGATGAACTGTCCGCACCACATGATGATTTATAAAAATCATATTCATTCGTATCGGGAATTGCCAATTCGTTTAGCTGAATTGGGGATGGATCATCGTTATGAAAAATCTGGTGCATTGTCAGGATTGCAGCGTGTTCGTGAAATGACAATGAACGATGCGCATATCTTTGTTCGACCAGACCAAATCAAAGAGGAATTTCGTCGCACGTTAGATTTGATTTTAGAAGTTTATAAAGATTTTGGTTTCGAAGATTATCGTTTCCGTCTAAGCTACCGCGATCCTGAAAATACTGAAAAGTATTTTGATGACGATGAAATGTGGGAAACTTCTCAAGGGTTATTAAAAGAAGTAATGGATGAATCAGGCTTTGATTACTTTGAAGCGGATGGAGAAGCTGCTTTCTACGGACCTAAACTAGATGTCCAAGTTTTAACTGCTATTGGAACAGAAGAAACGTTATCTACTATTCAATTTGACTTCTTATTGCCAGAGCGTTTTGACCTAACTTATGTTGGTGAAGACGGGAAAGAACATCGTCCAGTTGTTGTTCACCGTAGTGTCGTTTCAACAATGGAACGCTTTACGGCCTACTTGATTGAACAATACAAAGGTGCTTTCCCAACTTGGCTGGCTCCAGAACAAGTTGCAATTTTACCTGTATCGCCAGAACATCATGGTGATTATGCGTATGAAGTGAAAGATCGCTTGGTTCGTGAAGGTGTTCGTGTCGAAGTTGATGATCGTAATGAAAAACTTGGATACAAGATTCGTCAGGCGCAAACACAAAAAATTCCTTACCTATTAGTTATTGGAGATAAGGAAGTCGAAAGTGCTTCAGTAAATGTTCGTCGCTATGGTAGTGAAGAACAAGAAGCGCAAGATTTGAATATATTTGTTGACGCAATCAAAGATGACATTGAAAACCTAAGTCGTAATTAAACAAAAAGCCGAGGAGTTCGCTCATCGGCTTTTTGTTTCTGCTTTTGGCGTAATTAAAGGAATCAGATGCATAAGGACAGCCTCTTTCTAAGCCGAAACCATTTGTTTTAACATGCTTTGAAAAGATGAGAACAAGAAACATGAGTTAAAGCATTCATTTGTGGAAAACTTTTTAAAGAAAATGCGTAATATCCGCTTTTTAAAAAACCAAAGTTTTCCACAGGGGATTATAAAAAAGAATGTTTCACGAAAAATGAATTTCTCACTAGATAATAATCCATATTTTACGCAAATTTTTCGTTTGGTTTGAAATTCCATTAAGTCGTTGTGAAACACTAAGGCGTTTTAACCGTAAAAGAAATAAAAGTTCTTAAACTATATTAAAGGTACTATGAATAATCCTTTTGAAAAAACACTTTTTCGGCTACAATAAGACAAGTAACTGTCAAAGTGGAAGGAACAGATGAATGAAATTAACGAATCCATTTAAAAAATTTTTTGAAAAATTAAAGCTTGCGGACGAAAGTGGCCGTAATCAAAATAAGAGCCATATACCTTTTAGATTAAATTTTCTATTTTTTGTGATTTTTGGCTTGTTTGTAGTTTTAGTTACACGATTAGGCTATTTGCAGATTGTTGAAGGCGATAAGATGAAAGCTGAGATGAAGGCTTCGACAACGATCACTGTAAAAGAAAATGCGCCTCGTGGAGAGATCTATGACGCTAATGGCACAGTATTGGTAAAAAATACCTCGAATCGTGCGATTACTTTCACTCGCGGTAATAACGTCAAGGCTTCAGGTATTCTAAAGTTAGCCAACGAACTTAATAAATTGATCGATGTGCCTGCGGATGAGGATTTGAGCACTCGTGATAAAAAGGATTATTGGTTAGCTGATGAAGACCATTTAAAGGAGGCTGAAGATAGACTATCCTTTAAAGAAAAAAATCTTGATACTACAAATGAATATCAAAAATTAGTCGATAAAGTAAAAGACAGTGAAATTCAACTCAGTGACGAACAAATGAAGGTTGCAACGATCTTTAAACGAATGAACGCTGCGTCATCTCTCAGTACAGTCTTTGTGAAAAACGAAGGTGTGACTGACGAAGAGTTGGCAATTGTTGCGGAACGGGCTTCGGACTTGCCAGGGGTATCGACCGGAATCGACTGGGATCGTTCCTATAATAGTGACCTAGAGGGTTCATTGAAAAGTATCTTAGGAACGATCACAACTGAAAAAGAAGGCTTGCCGGCTGAGGAAGCAGACGCTTTACTGAAAAAAGGTTACGCAAGTAATGACCGAGTTGGTAAGAGCTATTTAGAGAAACAATATGAAGAACAGCTTCAAGGTAAAAAAGGTGAATACAAAGTCACGTTGAATCAAAATGGAAACATCGAGAAACAAGAGGAAGTCAAAAAAGGAGAAAAAGGGTCGAACGTCGTACTAACCATTAACTCAGAGTTCCAGAAAAAAGTTGAAGATATTTTGAAGAAGCATTACCAAGGGTTAGTAGATAGCGGAGTTGCTAAGTACTCACCAGGTGCTTATGCAGTGGCGATGAATCCCAATACAGGTGAAGTTTTAGCTATGACTGGTTTCACCCATGATACGAGTAGTAAGGAAATAGAAGAAAACACCCTAGGAACGATCACTAGTGCTTTTGAGCCGGGGTCAGTTGTTAAAGCTGGAACGGTCACGGCAGGCTATCAAACTGGAGCGATAACGGGGAACGATGTTTTGATCGATCAGCCAATCAAACTGGCTGGGACTGCTTTAAAAGGATCAATCTATAACAAGACACTAGGAAATCAAATAGCACTGAACACAGTCAAAGCCTTAGAATGGTCTTCTAATGCATATATGATGCAGATTGTCTTGCGGATGTTAGGGGTTCAATATCAACAAAACATGTCCTTACCAGAAAGTGCATCTTCTAAAGAGATGTATGACAAGTTACGTAATGCGTTTGCCGCATATGGTATGGGTGTGAAGACGCAAATTGATTTGCCGAATGAATCTCCAGGGCTAGTTAATGAACAATTTGGGACGGAAAATGGACCTGGTGGCGGTAATTTACTCGATCTGTCATTTGGTCAGTATGATACCTATACACCAATGCAGTTGGCTCAGTATGCTTCGACAGTAGCAAACGGCGGAACTAGAATTGCTCCACATGTTGTTAAAGGAATATATGGAAACAATGACAGCGGTGGATTAGGAAAAATGCTGCAAGAGATTACCGGGAAAAAATTGGATCAAGTCGATATTACCGCTGAACAAATGGGAATCATTAAACAAGGGTTTTATCAAGCAGTTCATGGAACAGATGGCTATACTACGGCTAAGGATCTAGCTTCAGCAAAACTAGATCCAGCTGCGAAAACCGGTACGGCTGAAACAGTTGTATCAGTTAATGGTCAAGCGGTGAACACTATCAATAGTAATATTGTGGCGTATGCCCCTTATGATAATCCGCAAATAGCTATTAGCGTAATGTTGCCGAACTTGGATGAGGAGCATGATGATACTAACAAAGCGATTGCCAAAGACATAATTGATGCATTTGCAGACACATATGGCGTACAATAAAGCTAAGGAGCACAAGCTCCTTAGCTTTTCTCTTTAAGTAGCTTAGGTTAGAAGACTTTTATAAGAGCTTATTCCTGTAGGATGTTCTAGTGGGAATATATAGGTAAAAAATATTTAAACATTTAAGGAGTGTTAAGTATGTCAGTATACGATTTTAAAGTGAAACAAACTGATGGTAACGAAAAATATTTATCTGATTATCAAGGAAAGGTTCTTTTGATTGTCAACACTGCGACTGGTTGTGGATTTACCCCGCAATATGAGGGCTTGCAAAATTTGTATGACCAATACAAAGAGAACGGATTTGAAATCCTAGATTTTCCTTGCAATCAATTTGGAAATCAAGCGCCTGGTACTAATGAAGAAGTTTCAGAATTTTGTCAGTTGAAATATCATACGACATTTCAAACGTTCGCTAAGATTGATGTAAACGGAGAAAATGAGAATCCATTATATAGTTACTTAAAGAGTGCGCAAGGTGGTTTACTTAACAAAGCAATCAAATGGAATTTTACAAAATTTCTAGTTGATCGTGAGGGAAACGTGATAAAGCGCTATGCATCACAAACGAAGCCGGAAGATACTGCGAAGGATATTGAAGCGCATCTTTAAAAACGTCAAGTAGAATTACTTAACGAAATTAGCAAAAAGACTAGTCAAAGAAATAAAAACATGATATGATATCAAAGTCTGAGAAATATCTTGGAAAACTTGTTTCTGCAGGGGAGGGAAAATCATGCGAGTAAATATCACTTTAGAATGTACTTCTTGTAAAGAACGTAACTACCTAACAAATAAAAACAAACGTAACAACCCTGATCGTTTGGAAAAAATGAAATATTGCCCACGCGAACGCAAAGTTACTTTGCATAAAGAAGTAAAATAAACGCACTTACGAGTCAGCAATCTATTTTGATTGCTGACTCTTTTGTTTTTTTTCGCAAAATCCAAATAACTTGCGAAACTTTTCAGAAATCTACATAAAATCTTCACAGAATCCTAAACAAAAGCTAACCTTCCAATGATAAAACTAGTTATTAAAGAAAATCATTAAGAGAAAGGAAGGATCAGATGCGCAAAGTTCCACCAATTTTGAAGCCAATTGCGCTTCTAACCCTGTCAATTTTGATCGCTACAACATCAGGAATTTTAAATAATTCCAGTTATCGTCAGGTAAAAGCAACTACTCCGACGACAGAATCAACTACCACAGGTACTACCGATTCTTCTCGTAATTCAAATAGCCTTACTAATGAGACAGGGACAACCAACGAACAGGCATCAAGTGAAGTACTTGATGGAAATAGCAACGTTCAACAGAGTACGATCGAAAATAGTCAGAATCAAGAGACGCAATCTTCAATCGCTGACGATTCCGTTGCTCCGTCATCATCAACTGAAGAATCGCAAACGACACCGACACAACAGCAGCAACCAGCTAATGAACCAGCTGGATCAGAAACAGGTGATAATCAATGACCTTACTATTAGACATTATTAATGGATTAAATAAATTTTTGGGCTTTTTGGATATCAGTCCTAAATATTCGAATCGAGCATATACATTATTGAGCATCATACCAACTGTGTATATTTTACGAATCGTTTATGGACTTTGGCTTAACCAAAATTATCTGCAGCTAGTCATCTACAGCTTGGTTTTTATTGGATTGGTCTATTTCTTTGTTTTGAATTTCTTCTATTATTTCTTAGATAAAAATTTAAAAGGAGATATTACGCAGTTTTTCATTAAATATTTACCAGATGATGCGTTCAATATTCAAAATGAAAAGCCAAAAAAAGGGGAAAAAGTTTTTGAACAGGCAAAAGAAGTGGCTGTTGATTTTAATGAAGATTATCAATTGATATTAGTTGAAAACATTCAGTCGTTAATTGATGGTCAAGAAATTTCTACGCGCGATCTGACGAAAGAAGAAGGGTTCTTGATTGATGAAAACACGTTATATCCCTATTATTACGTTAAACAGATTGATACAGAGGTCTATCAATTGCAAATTGGAAAAAATTATCGTGATCTGGAAACGATTGGAACCATTCGCCAAACAGATCCGTTGAAACCTATCGGATTATTTATAGTTGGTGGGGATTTTGTTAAAGAAGGTATTCGTTATCATGAACCTTATCGTTTGAAATTTTTAGCAAAAAAAGAAGAAGCCGGGACTACACGAACCCGACGCAGCAAAAAATAAAATGCCATCCGTTCGAGATATTTCTTTACTTAGAAATAGTCTCGATCAGATTGGCATTTTTTATTTTAATACATCTCGAATGCTTTCTACCATTTTGGTATAGGCGATTGGCCCATTGTATAACCAGCTTGAATTTCCGTCAAATTCGTATAAGTGATTGTTTTTTACTGCTGGGATATTGCTCCATAAAGGATCCTTAAACATCGCTGCACCAGAATCACTGTTAACTAGAAAAATATAATCCGCATCCAATTGAGACAAACTTTCCAACGAAACCTGAGAGAAGTCCGCAGTTGCCTTTTTACTGATGTCTTTCGTCAATTGTGGAACTTCAAATCCCAGCTCTTGATAAAGCAGTTGACCACTTGAACGATTGTCTGCCACCATAAACGCAGAATTATTTGTTACCCATAAAACGACTGCTGATTTGCCTTCGATTTTTTCTTTCATATCTTTTTTCGTCTGATTGACTAATTGATCGTAGTCCTTTTCTACCTCTTTGGCTTTATCCTCTTTATCTAAAACTTTTCCGATATCTTCTAATTGATCGCGCCAAGTAACATTATCGCCATTTTTTACTACATAAGTCGGAGCGATCTTAGAATATTCTTTGTATTTTCCGCCCTCAAGAGAGCCATTTGAGCCGATTAGCAATAGGTCGGGTTCGAATTTCAGAACATCTTCATAAGGTAAGTCATAATTGATAGTTGGAATATCTTTCAGTTGGTCTTGTAAATAATTTTGGATTTTACCTTCTCCAACTGTCCATTGTGCAACAGGCTTTTCATCTAAAGCGACTAAATAATCTTCTAAATAAGAGGCGATGATTCGTTTAGGTTTATTTGGAATTTCAACCTTGTGATCTTGAGCGTCGGTCAAAGTACGAACATCATTTTTTGTATCTTTACTCTCATTGCTTTGACCACATGCAGCTAAGCTGAATAGTGCCAAAAGAGAGGCGGTTCCTAAAATTATTTTTTTGAACATAAAAAAACTCCTTCAAGTTTAATTGAGAAATATTCTCAATTGATATTATTACCGAAAGCACAAAGTGTGTCAACCGTGATTTTTCTTTATTTGACGGTTGACGATGATGGAAAAGAAGGGCATAATTGAGAACGATTATCAGAGAAATGAGGAAGATCTATGACAAAATTAAATACGACTGATCTTTCAATCGGATACGATAAAAAAATAGTTGTGAATGATATCACAGTAGAAATTCCCAAAGGGCAGATCACTAGTTTGATTGGTCCGAATGGTAGCGGAAAGTCAACTTTTCTGAAAGCTTTAGCTCAGATTCTTGAACCGGCTAAAGGAGAAGTTTTTATTGATGGTGAAAACGTACAGCGATTGGAGACCAAAGCTGTTGCGAAAAAAATTGCTTCGTTGTCTCAAACAAGCAGTCTGATAAGTGGTTTGACGGTTGAAGAAATTGTTGCATATGGACGCTTTCCCTATCAGAAAGGCTTTTCAGGTTTGAAAGAAGAAGATCATCGATTAATCGGTTGGGCATTAGAAGCCACAAACTTGGAATCATTGAAAAAGCGCACATTGATAACCTTATCTGGAGGTCAACAACAGCGTGTTTGGATAGCGATGGCATTAGCACAAGATACAGACATTTTAATTTTGGACGAACCGATTACTTTTTTAGATCCAGCGCATCAATTGGAAATCTTGGAGTTACTGCAGGAAATCAATCGACATGGGAAAACCATACTAATGACGATCCATGATTTAAATCATGCATCCCGTTTTTCTGATTATTTATTAGGGATGAAAAACGGCGAATTAGTTTTTCAAGGAACACCCAAAGAAATATTCACAGCGGATAAATTATTAAATCTTTTTGATATCCAAGCGACCTTTGCCACATTGCCTAATAGTGATAAGCCATTAGTTATTGCTTATGACTTAGTAAAGGAGCACTGAGAAATGACTAAGCGAAACTATTTTTTTTCAGTTGTTTTCATATTACTTATAACAGCGATGTTCTTATCCCTAAGATATGGAGCGGTTACTAGTAAATGGACAGATGTTTCTCAGGCCTTGTTCCACTTTGATCCTGCGAATCAAGGAGAACAATTGATTCGTTATTTACGTTTACCAAGAATGATAGGAGCCGTTTTAGTCGGAGCGGCATTTGCTATATCTGGTGCCTTGATACAAGGGATCACATCTAATCCAATTGCTGATTCAGGTTTATTAGGGATAAACTCTGGGGCAGGGCTAGGTTTGGCTATTGTTTTTGCAATCAGTGGCAATCCTTCGCCAACTGTGGGAATAGTTGGTTCGTTTCTTGGAGCATCAGTATCAATAGTATTGATCTATTTGGTTTCGAGCAAGGTTTCTTTTGGTCTATCACCAATAAGAATTGTTTTATTAGGAGCGGCACTAAGCTCATTTTTTGCGGCAATCAGTCAAAGTATCAGCTTGCTATTTGATTTGAATCAAGATATGACATTTTGGTTTGTCGGCGGAACAGCGAATCTTTCATGGGCGCAACTACAAACGATTTATCCATTGATCTTATTGGGGATTTTGGGAGCATGCCTGATCAGCCCGCAAATCACTTTGCTGAGTTTAGGAGATGATACAGCAATTTCATTAGGGAAAAAACCTAACCGGATCCGTCGGTTAAGTATGCTGATTGTCTTATTATTAGCTGGAAGCTCTGTAGCTCTAGTTGGAGCTATCAGTTTTATTGGATTAATGGTTCCCCATATAGTTCGTTTTTTTGTTGGACATGACTATCGCTATGTGATTCCGGCTTCCGGAATTTTTGGGGCCTTGTTTTTTGTTGTTGCTGATGTAGTATCGCGCTTAGTGGCGCCACCTTTAGAAACACCAACGGGAGTAATAATTACGCTCATTGGTGTTCCGTTTTTACTTTTACAAATTAGGAAGGGAAGCTTATGAGGAAGAGAATAGGTTGGCTTAGTTTGTTTCTCTTACTGATTACAGGGGGGATACTAAGTCTAACAGTAGGCACAATTCCTTTGAATTTAAATGATCTGCTGCACGTTTTTCAGGGAACCGCTACGACTAGTCAGCAATTGATTGTTTTTGATTTTCGTTTTCCTCGTTTACTAGTTTCGATAGTAGCAGGAATGGGGTTAGCGATATCTGGTTACTTGTTTCAAACAATCACACATAACGATTTGGCTGATCCAGGAATTTTAGGAATCAACGCAGGGGCAGGGCTGACAGTCCTGATTTACTTAGGTTTTTTTGCCACTGGTGAAAGTAGTTGGTATTTACCGTTGATCGCTTGTGGAGGTAGTTTTATTGCAACAGGGCTGGTTTATTATTTTGGCCGACAATCTGAACGAATTACGCCGAATCGGTTACTGTTAGCGGGTGTCGCTGTCAACGCTGGTATTTCTGCATTGACGTTAATCGGAACTATCCGAGTGTCTAAAGATAGTTATCAGTTTGTCACAGCGTGGCTTGCTGGAACGATTTGGGGAACAACTTGGCAGCATGTTTTCTTGTTACTGCCGTGGGTCATCGTTTTGTTACCCTTGATTTTACTCCGAGGACGTTCACTGGAAGTATTGGAATTAGGAGATGAGGTAGCTGTTGGATTAGGAGTAAAGTTGAAGCGGACGCAGCTATTCTTCTTGGTCTGTGCAGTTTGTTTAGCGGCAGTGAGTGTTTCGATTGCCGGAAGCATCAGCTTTATCGGCTTAATCGCCCCGCATATTGCTCGTCAATTGACGGGAAGAAAAAATAATCAAACTTTAGTAATGTCTGCTCTGATTGGCGGGGTGTTATTGTTATTTAGTGATATTCTGGCCCGAATTATTTTACCTAGTGGTGAAATGGCAGCGGGAATTATTGTTTCACTAATTGGAGCACCATACTTTATTTTACAGTTGCTGAAAAAAAGTAATTGAGGGTTAGGAGGGACCTTGATGAAATGGACTACGATATGGAGTCATGCCCAACGGGGAATTGCTCATCATACTGATTCAAAAGGAGAAATTCAACTAACAATTCGACAAATTGCTCCTGTTGAAAAGATTCGTCTGGTTTTTGCGAATGAATACGGAATTCAAGAGCAATCAATTCGGAATCTATCTTTCAAGACAAATGACAATTGCCACACGATTCCTGATTTTTCTGTAATTCCAGGTGAAATTGTTAAAACGCCACCTATTATAATTGATCATGAAGCAAAAAAATGGACGCTTACTTATCAGTCATCACCTATGGAAAGTGGTTTTTCTACTAATGATGCAGATTTTTTAGCAGCGGCACAAGTATCCGATTTTTGTTCTGGATTAATAGCAATCGAGGCAGAAACTATAGGTCATTGTGTTATCGCGTTTGGTGATTCTTTAACTGAAGGAGCGACTTGGACGGCGCCACTGCAAAGAAAATTACGTAAACAAAATCTTTACTTAGTCAATCAAGGGATCAATGGCAGTTGTTTGTTGAAATCGACTAGTGATGTACCGGAAAATGGATCGCAGAATCTTTTTTATGGATATAATAGTCTGCAACGTTTGCAGGGGTGCTTTGCCAGTCATAACAATGTCAGCAAAGTTATATTATTTATCGGAATAAACGACTTAATTAATGGTGAACTCACATTGGAAAAATTTCAAACAGAAATTAAAAGACTGACTCAATTGTGCGAAAAACACAAAATTGCTTATCAGCTATGCACGTTGACTCCATGTTTAGGGTATCCTGGGATGGATGAAGCAAAGGAAAAAGTGCGGAAGACAATAAATGCTTGGTTAGCAGAAAAATATGATAATCTATGGGATTTTTCTGCGTTCGTTGGGGAAGAAGGGGCTTTAAAAGCGAAGTTTGATAGCGGCGATCGTTTACACATTAACGCAATTGCTGGATTGGCTATTGCTCGACATATTTCTAGTGATTTTGTTAAAGGGGAGTAATCCCCTTTTTATTTTGTTTCGATTTTGTTAGTATTTCTAGATAAGAAGGTGAATGAATGGAGAAACAAAAGCTTAGACAACTTGCAATCAGTCGTTTACAGAAAATGGCTGATAGTGAAAATCGGCAAAATCAGGTTGAACTTATCCTTGGGAATTTTTTTGAAAGTAAAATTTGGGGAAATTCGACCAGTATTGGTGTGACAATGGCTACTCAGTTTGAATTTCCAACTGCTCAAGTGATTCAACGAGCATTTGAGATGGATAAAAAGATAGCTGTTCCGAAATCATTACCCAGAGGTGAAATGGTTTTTCATTGGATTGATTCAAGTACAGATTTTTATAAGACGAAATTTGGTGTTGAAGAGCCGGCGATCGAGGATATAGCTAGACCGAATGAACTGGACTTATTAGTTGTTCCTGGACTAGTATTTAATAGATCAGGTTATCGTATCGGTTTTGGCGGTGGTTATTATGATCGTTATTTAGCAAATTATAATGGAAAAACATGCAGTTTTGTTTTTGCAGAACAATTAATGGAAGATTGGCAAACGGAAAGGTTTGATCAACCGATTCAGCAATTATTTCTATCGTAGATAATGACTGCTCTATCAAGTAGAACAACAAGAGAATTTAAAAGATGAGAGAGGTGGATATATGAAAAAAGATAAACCTTATGTAATGTATATAATTTTTGCTATCAATACGATTGTTTTTTTGATGCAATATTTATTACCAGGATTATCGATCGAAAATCAATTAGGTATGTTTTCACCAGCAGTTGTATGGCAGCATCAATATTGGCGATTCATTACACCGATGTTCATTCATTTTGGCTTAATGCATTTTGCTTTGAATGGTGTTGTCCTTTATTATATGGGACAACAGTGTGAAGCAATTTTTGGACATTGGCGTTTTGCACTCATTTATTTATTGAGTGGAGTGATGGGAAATTTTGCAAGCTTTGCTTTTAACCAGCCAACCACTTTATCTGGTGGGGCTAGTACGGCGATCTTTGGATTATTTGGAGCCTTTTTAGTAGTTGGTCTCCATTATCGTGATAATGGAGCAGTTCAAGCGTTGACTCGACAATTCGCATTGTTCATTTTGATGAATCTAGCTTTTGGAATGTTTGATTCAACAATTGATATATGGGGGCATCTAGGTGGTATTATCGGTGGTACTTTGTCTGGTTGGGCCTTAGCAGTTCCTTATTCACAGGACCGCTTTTCTACTCGTGCTAGAGTCACTGCGGTTTTATTCTTTATCTTTGCGGTTGTGATTTTTATCATTTTTGGTTTAAGAAAATTTAGCATGTATCAATAAATCGCGGACAATTTGTCCGCTTTTTTTATGAGGGAGGAGAAAACGATGAGGTATCTAGCTTTATTTCGAGGAATCAATGTTGGCGGGAAAAATATCGTCAAAATGAAAGAGTTAAGAGAACTTTTTATTGAATTTGATTTTGAAGATGTCCGCAGTTATATCCAAAGCGGAAATATTTTGTTTACAAGTGACAAAGAAATAAATGAATTTTCTTTGGCAGTGAATGATGCTTTTACTGAAAAATTTGGTTTTTCAGTACAGATTATTTACCGAACCAAATCAGAAATGCTGGAAATGATAGACAATCTGCCATTTACTGCCGCTGAGATAGTCGAAGCAGAAAAAAAAGATCCGAAAATCGCACATCTTTACGCTTACTTTTCTGAGCAAGAGATAGAAAATCAAGAACTTTCACTTATAGGAGAGAGAGCGGTTGTGAGATCGAAAACCATTTTTTATCTTACAGAGAAAAGTATTCGTTTTTCAAAATTGATTTCTCAATTAAACAAACTATCTGATGGATTAACTGCACGAAACTGGAAGACAGTACTGAAGTTAGTTGCATTGCTAGAGGAATAATGCTGTTCAATTTGCGACTGTTGGAACAATACTATAAAATATGGAGTGGACTAAATACCTTTTCTAAAAAATAAACGAGGAAATAAAAATTGGGCTATAAAAAAGAAAAATTTTTCTGTATAATACTAGGGATGTGGTTTGATGGAAAGTTTATATGATGTACAGCAGTTATTGAAGCAATTCGGCATCTATGTCTACGTTGGAAAACGGATATACGATATCGAGTTGATGCAGATTGAATTGAAAAATTTGTATGAGAGTCGCGTGATCGATCGTGATACTTATCTGCAAGGTTGGGGCATTTTAAAACGAGAACATCACATTGAAGAAAGTCGAGAAGGTGACTAGAGTGGATAAAAAATTATTAGGTATTGACTTAGGCGGGACAACCGTGAAATTTGCTATTTTGACCGAAGCAGGTGAAATTCAGCAAAAGTGGAGTATTGAGACAAATATTTTAGATGATGGTTCACATATTGTGCCAGACATCATTGATTCAATCAATCATCATTTGTCTTTGTATGATATGAAGCCCGAACAATTTATCGGAATCGGCATGGGAACTCCTGGTAGTGTAGATATTGAGGCTGGAACAGTAATTGGCGCCTACAACTTGAACTGGACAACGTTGCAACAGGTCAAGTCAGAGATCGAAAAAGGAACGAAGATCAAATTTAGTATCGACAATGACGCAAACGTTGCTGCTTTAGGCGAACGCTGGAAGGGTGCCGGTGACAACGAACCAGATGTAGTCTTTATGACTTTAGGGACTGGTGTTGGCGGCGGAATCGTTATGAATGGTCAATTACTTCATGGAATAGCGGGGTGCGCCGGCGAAATTGGACATGTGACTGTTGATCCAACAGGTTTCGAATGTACATGCGGAAAACGTGGCTGTTTAGAAACAGTGGCTAGTGCTACTGGTGTTGTACGAGTAGCTCGTAAATTAGCTGAAGAATATGCTGGCGGATCAAAATTGAAGGCACGTTTGGATAACGGAGAAGACATCACAAGTAAAGATGTTTTTGAATTAGCAGAAGCTGAAGGCGATGATCTAGCTCTGATGGTTGTCGATAAAGTAACCTTCTATTTAGGACTGGCTTGTGGGAATCTCGGCAATACATTGAATCCATCAACAATTGTTATAGGTGGCGGTGTATCAGCGGCTGGCGAGTTTCTGCGTAGTCGCATTGAAAAGTATTTTAAAGAGTTTACCTTCCCGCAAGTACGGGAAAGTACAAAAATTAAGCTAGCTGAGTTAGGAAATGAAGCAGGTGTAATCGGCGCTGCTTCGTTGGCTAAATAGATTAAGGATTAGAGAGGAATCAGGTTATGTCAATTTGGTGGAAAATTAATATCGTACTAATTTCAGTGATCGTTCTGTTTGGTCTGTATGAGTTGGTTGTTCGGATCATGATGCGACGTTCTGCAAAAATCATTACTCAAGAAGAATTTCAAGCGGGGATGCGTAAAGCACAGATCATTGATGTTCGCGAACGTGATGAATTCAATGCGAAACACATTTTAGGGGCTCGCAGTTTCCCATTCAGTATGTTGAAAGAAACATATAGTTCTTTGCGAAAAGATCAACCAGTCTATATTTATGATCAAAATAAAGCAGTTAGTGCACGTGCAGCAAACTTGCTCCGTAAAAAAGGGTATACTGATCTGTATATTCTCAAAGGCGGTATGCAAGAATGGACTGGAAAAGTCAAACAGAAAAAAAATGATTAAGTATTATCGGCTGGATAGTTGTCTGGCCGATTTTATTTTATAGGTTTAATGAAAGAATAGGAATCAAACGATGATTAGATACTGTTTATGTTTCTTGTTCATTTAAGAAGAGAATCTGATAGGTAAAAAATTGACGAAAAATTGAAATACCTTTATTATAATAACTGTTGCTTTTTGTAGATTGCAATAAAGTTACGGTAGTAAAAATTGGATTATTATCCATGTCTGAAAGTTTTGGTTGATAGAGAAAAGAATGGACTAGCTTTCTCTAAAAAATATATATAAAAGAACTAGGAGAATTTTATGAGTATTAAATTAGTTGCCATTGATTTAGATGGAACATTGTTAAATGATCATCATGAGATCAATCAACCAGTCGTAGATTGTATTAAGGAAGCTCGTAAGGCGGGCGTGTATGTGGTTCTATCAACAGGTCGTCCGTTATCAGGGACTAAGTCACAATTAGAAGTACTTGGTTTAGGCAATGAGGATGATTATATCATCACTTATAATGGTGCGTTAGTTTTGAACACGAAAACTTGGGATATTGTAGCGGAACATAGCTTAACAAGGGAAAATTATTTGGAGATCGATCATTTGGCTCGATTATTAGATGTTCATTTGCATGTTGCCGATAAAAAAGCGATGTATACAGCTAATCGCGACATTAGTCCTTATACAATTTTGGAATCTTATTTAGTCAACATGCCGCTCCACTATCGTACACCAGAAGAAATTGCTGAGAATGTATTGGCTGTTAAGATGATGATGATTGATGATCCAGAAATTTTAAATGAAGCCTTTAAGAAAATTCCAGCTGAGTATTTTGAAAAATATACGATTGTTCGCAGCACACCGTTTTTCCTAGAAGTATTAAATTCTAATTCAAGTAAGGGCTTAGCTTTGCAAGAGTTAAGTGAACATTTAGGCATTCAACAATCTGAGGTTATGGCGATTGGTGATGCGGAAAATGATCTTTCGATGATTGAATTTGCTGGAACTGGTGTAGCAATGGGCAATGCCAGTGAGACGGTCAAAGCTGCTGCTGACTACACTGTGGCTACAAACTTAGAAGACGGTGTAAAAGAAGCTTTTGAACGCTGGGTTCTCAAATAGTTTTTTGAGCTTCTGATGAAATAATCATCGGAGCCTTTTTAATTGCGTATTCCTCGATTATTCTCTACTCTTAAAGAGATGATACTATCAAAAAATGGGGAATGAGTATGAAAAGAATCGCGATTATTGGAGCCGGACCATTCGGGTTGATTGCATTGAATCGTCTTATTAAACAAGCACCAGCAACTAAAAAAATTGAGTTATTGCTTTTTGATCCTGATGGCCCAGGTGGTAGTATTTGGCGCAGAAATCAAAGTGATCAAGTCATAATGAATACGGTTATGCAGCATGTTACGTTGTTCTCTCAAGATGAAGGACCGAATTTAGCCGAATGGAATCAATTAGAGGCCGCCAGGTACTTATCTTCACTAGATCTTAGAGAAGTTTTTTTATCAGAGACTAAATTAGGCAGAGACGACTATTGTCAAAGACGCTATTATGGCGTTTATCAGACATGGTTTTTCGATGAGCTATTAAAAAATTTACCAAAAAATGTCACCGTTGATTTGATTAAAGAAGAAGTTGTTGATTTGACTGTGACAGAAGACGGCAGTTTGATTCAAACTTCAAAGAACTATCAAGTAAGTGATGTAGTTTTGGCTACGGGCCATTCTGCAAACTATCTAACTGAGACTGAAGCGGAAAATCAAAAATATGCTGAAAAGTACAATCTTTTTTATCAAGGCCCTGGGAACCCTTCTAATGCACGTCTGAATCATTTAATTGAGGGAGATACAGTGCTAATTCGCGGATTGGGATTAAGTTTTTTTGATTATATCGCATTATTCGTTGCTCGTTGGGGTGGGAAATTTACGGAGATAAACAACTGTTTAGTTTATGAACCCTCTGGAAAAGAACAGCTTTTAATTGTTGGTTCCGGAAGAGGACTGCCTTACCATGCCCGACCTAATAATCAAAAAATGCCTGGAGAAGACGCCAAGCCCCGAATATTGACGGAAGAATTTATGCAACAGTTCGAAGGCAGTGCAGATGATCTATTTGATTTATTAAAAAAAGAAGCTGAATTAGCATTCTATCAAATAAAGTTAACGAATGCAGCGATAGATTTAGATAGTTTTCTACAAGATTATCGGATTGGTGAGCGAGAAGAAGTCTTATGTAATTATCAAATTCCTATTGAAAATCGTTTAGATTGGTCAGTACTTTTTGATCCAGCAAAAGAAATATCTTCAAAAGAATTTCCAGAATTTATTCAAAAATACTTAAGAAAAGATATTGTTGAAGCTGAGTTAGGCAATAAAACGGGTGCAATTGCTGCAGCGATTGATACGTACAAAGAATTGCAAGAACCGTTTATTTTTATGCTGGATCATGAAAGATTTACACCAAGAGAATATGTTGATGATTTTTTTGGAACGTTTAATCGGAATTATAGTTTTTTGACGATCGGAGCACCAGTGATTCGACAAAAGCAATTGTTGGCATTGTTTGAAGCGGGAATTATCAAATTTTTAGCACCAGATATGGTAATTGAAAAAACTAATGGAACGTTTTTAGCTTATAGTAAAAAAAGTCCAAATCGTTCTTTTATTGGAAAAAATTTAATTGAAGCACGTTTGCCTGAAACGAATCTTGAGCACACCAAAAATCCTTTGTTAATCCGAATGCGGCAAAAAGGATATCTAGCACCACACAGCATAATAGTTGAAGGCAAGGAATATCAGACAGGAGCTATTCATGTGACCCGCAAGTCTCATCAAGTTGTAGATCATAATGGGATTGTTTTACAGCATATCTACTGTTATGGGATTCCATTAGAGGGGTTAGATTGGTTGAATGCTGCTTCGCCACGTCCAAAGAGCGAAGATCGTGTCTTTTATTTAGCGAATCAAATCGTCAGCACTATCTATAGATAAAAAAGAAAGCCGTGCGGCTTTCTTTTTTATCGTGCGATTCTTTTTCTACGAGCTTTTTTACGATTTTCATCGATTTTTGATTCTTTTTCTTCAATCGGATCGATGACTTTCTTTTTCACACCCATCACTACACCTGCAACTATTGCCGCAGCAGTTAAGGTACCAGTAACGAATCCTGAAGTAAATTTACGCATCGTTTCAACACTCCTTTCTCAGCCATAAGAAATAGATATCTTATCCCAAATGCGAGCTGTATAACATTTATTTCCTTATGTACTCATTATGAAGCAAAACCTTAAAAATGAAAAGTTTAACGAATGGGAAAAAGGCTTGCATTTATTTAGTAAACAAATTATAATTTGTTTACTAAATAAAATGTGAATGATAGGAGTAGATTAAATGGCAATTTTAGTTCTAGGCGGCGCGGGATACATCGGTTCTCATACAGTAGATAAATTAATTTCTCAAAATTATGAGGTAGTTGTGGTGGATAATTTATTAACTGGCCATCGTAAGGCAGTTCATTCGAATGCAAAGTTTTATGAGGGCGATTGCCGTGACAAAGTCTTCATGACTGAGGTCTTCACAAAAGAAACAATTGAAGGCGTAGTGCATTTTGCGGCTAGTTCATTGGTTGGAGAGTCGGTAGCAAAACCTTTAAAATATTTCAATAATAATGTAGTTGGTATGGAAAGTTTGTTAGAGGTTATGGAAGAGTTTGGTGTAAAAAATATAGTCTTTTCTTCGACAGCCGCGACTTATGGGGAACCAGGGATTTCACCGATTACAGAAGAAGTTGCAACTAATCCGACTAATCCATATGGTGAGAGCAAGTTAATGATGGAAAAAATGATGAAATGGTGCGATAACGCTTATGGTATGCGATATGTAGCTTTACGTTATTTTAATGTTGCTGGGGCAAAAGCAGATGCAAGTATCGGGGAGGATCATGATCCTGAGACGCATTTAGTACCGATTATTTTACAAGTTGCTTTAGGACAAAGAGATCATTTGACCATTTTCGGTGATGATTATGATACACCAGATGGCACATGTATTCGTGATTACGTACAAGTAGAAGATTTAGCTGCTGCGCATATCCTCGCATTAGAATACTTGAAGGCAGGTAACCCGAGCAATTACTTTAATCTAGGCTCAAACAACGGTTACTCAGTGACAGAAATGCTTAATGCTGCTCGTGAAGTGACCGGAAAAGAAATCTCGGCAGAAATAGGACCTCGTCGTGCCGGTGACCCGAGCCGATTAGTCGCTTCAAGTGAAAAAGTCAAGAAAGCATTAGGTTGGAAACCTGAATATACAGATATCAAAGCAATTATTGAAACAGCGTGGAATTGGCATGTGAGTCATCCATATGGATATGAGGACTAGGAGGAAATAGCGTGTCAATCAGTCAAGTGATTAGAGATTTTATTACGTTAGCTATTCAATCTGGCGGTTGGATGGAGATGGATCGTTTATATTTAGAAAACCGCGTCATTGCCATGATCGGTGAAGATTCATTAACAAAAGCTGAAATTCGAGGAGTGACTGAAAGCGCAGTAGATTTGGTTGAATATCTGTTGCTTCAAGCGGAAAAGAATAAAGTAATTACTGATCTACAAGCAGAAAAGGATATGTTAGAAGCCCAGCTGATGGACCTTATGACACCTCCGCCGTCAGTAGTTAATGCTTATTTTGCCCAATACTACTCAAAAGATCCTGTTCAGGCAACAAATTATTTCTTTAAACTAAGTAAAGAGAACGATTATATCAAAACCCGAGAAATTGCACGCAATATTATTTTTCCGGCTGAAACTGAATATGGTGATTTAGAGATTACGATTAATCTATCAAAACCGGAAAAAGATCCGAAGCAAATTGCAGCAGAACGACAAGCAGTAAAAGTCGATTATCCTGAATGTATGCTTTGTATGGAAAATGAAGGATACAAAGGTCGATTAAACTACCCTGCGCGAACCAATCATCGAATTATTCGGATGAACCTAGATGGAGAAAGCTGGGGATTCCAGTATTCTCCCTACGCTTACTATAATGAACATTGCATTATTTTATCGGAAGAGCATCGTCCGATGAAAATCACAAAAGCAACCTTCCAGCGACTTTTGAAGATCACAGAAGTTTTGCCGCACTATTTTGTTGGTTCGAATGCAGATTTGCCAATTGTTGGAGGATCAATCCTTTCGCACGATCATTATCAAGGAGGTCGACATACATTTCCGATGGCCGTCGCCGAAATGGAAAGAACTTTTGATTTAAAAGATTATCCTGCTATTAAAGCTGGAGTTGTAAAATGGCCGCTATCAGTTATTCGTCTACAAGGAAAAAATCAAAAAGATTTAATCGAAGCGTCAAACATGATCTTTAAAGAATGGCAATCTTATTCAGATAAAGAACTGCAAATTATTGCTCAAACAGAGGACGGCATGTCACATCATACCATCACACCAATCGCTCGTCGAAAAGATGACCTTTTTGAGTTGGATCTAGTTCTACGTGATAACAATGTCTCAGAAGAATTTCCTGATGGAATTTTTCATCCACATCCTGATGTACAGCATATCAAAAAAGAAAATATTGGTTTGATAGAAGTCATGGGTCTGGCTGTTTTACCCCCACGTTTGGAAAAAGAACTAGAGGAAGTCGAGAAATACGTATTGAGTGAAGAGAATGCTATTGCTGACTATCATGTGAAATGGGCAGATCAAGTGAAAGCTGATAATCAAATCACACATGAAAATGTGACACAAGTTCTTCAAAAAGAAGTAGGAGCTGTTTTTGCCCGTGTATTGGAAGACGCCGGTGTCTTCAAACGTGATGTTGAGGGACAAGAAGGGTTTACACGTTTCATTAAGACTTTGTAGAAAGGGGTAGCGATGGCAACTATTCGAGATATTGCAAAACGAGCAGGTGTTTCACCTGCAACGGTTTCCCGTGTGTTGAATTACGATCAAGAGTTATCGGTCGCTCAAGAAACAAAGCAGCGCATTTTTGAAGTGGCAGAAGAGCTAAACTATACTAAGCATAAACGCGCCAACAAGATTGGCAAAGCAGTGATCCGTCTGGTTCAATGGTATGATGAGGCTGAGGAATTAGCCGATCTTTACTATTTATCAATCCGTTTAGGAATCGAAAAAAAAGCAGAGGAGTTGAATGTCCAAATTCGCCGCGAAACGTTGAATGAGCTATCAGATACCCAGGTCAGCGGAACCATTGCTTTAGGGAAGTTTGACGCGGAGCAAATTCGGCAGCTAAAACAAATTGATGAAAATTTACTTTTTGTCGATTTTGATGGAATGAATATGGGACTGAATTCTCTGGTTGTCGATTTTGACCAAAGTGTAGATCTTGTAATCGACTATTTCATCCAACATGGACATCAAAAAATCGGAATTCTTTCAGGTGAAGAAAAAACTAAGCATAATTTGCAACCTATTGAAGATCCGCGATTAATAGCTTTTAAACGCAAAATGCAACAAATTAACCTGTATCGCCCGGAGTTCACGTTGACTGCGGCTTTTTCAATGGAAGCTGGGAAAATCGCGATGATGGAATTTTTGTCTAGTACACAGGATTTACCAAATGCTTTTTTTGCTTCAAGTGACGCATTAGCTGTGGGAGCAATGCAGGCGATTCAAGCTACTGGTCTACGAGTTCCAGAAGATATTTCGGTTATTGGATTCAACGATGTAAGTGTAGCGAAGTACGTATCACCCGCTTTGACAACAGTCAAAGTTGAAACTGAATGGATGGGTGAACTAGCTGTCTCAACGATTTTAGATTTAGCCAAGGAGTTTTCACCTGTTCCGAGAAAAATAATGTTGGGAACAAAACTGCTTCAACGAGAATCTACAAAATAACCTGGAGCAGCGAGATTCGCTGCTCTTTTTATACCGATAATTAGAGAAAGTTGAAATTCTTGGACAGTTAGTAGGAAAGCAAATATAGTTTGTGTTAAAATATTGCTATCTTAAATGCGAGGAAATGAACGTTTATGAAATTATTAGCGATGGATACATCCAATCAGACATTAGCGGTAGCTGTCTTAGAAAACGATACTGTGCTGGCTCATTTTCAGTTGAATCGAAAAATGAATCATAGCCTAACATTGATGCCGGCAGTTGAATCTGTAATGGAGGCCAGCGGATTGAAACCAGCGGATTTGGATCGGATCGTCGTAGCAAAGGGTCCAGGCTCTTATACGGGTATCCGCATCGCGGTAACGACCGCGAAAACATTGGCGGAGACATTGAACATTGAATTGGCGGCGGTCTCTAGTTTGGCAGTAATTGCTGGGAATGCTCGTACAGATAAGTTGATAGTTCCCTTGATGGATGCGCGTAGGAATAATGTATATGCAGGAGTATATCGTTGGGAAAATCAGCAGTTAGTAACTGTTTTGGCGGATCAGCACATTGCGCTGACTGATTTATTGGCTCAAATCGAAGAACCTGTATTGTTTATTGGCGAGACAAGCAAATTCAAAGAGCAAATCGAGTCAGCTCAATTAATTGCGGATGTATCAGCGGCAGATGAGTTAAATTTACCTAATGGGATAGTTTTAGGTAAATTAGGATTTCTGGCAACCCCAATTGAAAATGTTCATGGATTGGTACCAGCTTATTTAAAACGGGTAGAGGCTGAAGAGAAATGGCTGGAAACGCATCAACCAGAGGACGATAACTATGTTGAAAAAATTTAGCGGATTAGTAAAGACGATTTTGTATGGGAAACAATATCCTTTTAACGCCAAGTCTGTAAATTTAAGTGATGAAGAATATCTATTAAGAAAAATTGTAGACCAAGATATTAAAGAACTGATTGCATTGGAACGTGACGTTTACTTTGGGGAAACGCCTTGGACGAAAAGCGCTTTTCTCTCAGAGATCCATTCTCCGATTCCACACTTATATATTTGTATTGTAACTAAAAAAGAGGAAATTGCTGGTTTTATCGGCAGTCGCTTAATCGGTAACGACACGCATATTACTAATATTGCGGTAGGAACTGTTTTTCAGAATCATGGGATCGGCAATTTGTTGATTGACGAAGTAGAAAAATTCGCTATAATGAACGATTGTGAAACACTCTCATTGGAAGTCCGGCTCAGTAATACGGATGCTCAACGGTTATATCGTAGGCTAGGGTTCTCTGCGCGAAATATTCGCAAAAGCTATTACACTGAGAACAATGAGGATGCTTTAGATATGATTAAACGTTTGGATGTGAGTTAAATTGGAAGACTTAGCAAGAAAATTCTGGGAAATCAGCCAGGCAGCATATGCTTATGATTCTCCGTGGACCGCTGACCAATTTGCCAGCGATATGAGCCAAGCTCACAGTCACTATTTCTTTGAAGAAAAAGAAATTATTGCTTTTTTAGGATTTCATCAAGTTTGTGATGAAATAGAAATTACTAATATTGCAGTCAAGATAAAAGGCCAAGGTTATGGCAGAAGACTAATGAATCGCTTGATTGGGCATGCTGAATCACAGAATATCGCTAATGTTTTTTTAGAGGTGCGTGCTTCGAATCGAGAGGCGCGTCTTTTTTATGAAAAGTTCGGCTTTCTAGAAATTGGAATACGAAAAAATTATTATCAGCACCCTCAAGAGGATGCTGTGTTGATGTCTTTGAAAGTAGGAAATACAAATGAATGAACCAGAACTTATTTTAGCAATTGAGAGCAGTTGCGACGAAACAAGCGTCGCGGTCATAGAAAATGGTCATATAATTCTATCTAATATTGTTGCCTCGCAGATTAAAAGTCATATGCGGTTCGGTGGCGTTGTACCAGAAGTCGCTAGTCGCCATCATGTTGAACAAATTACAATTTGTATCGAAGAGGCGCTACTTGAAGCTAACGTAACTGCTAAAGACCTTCGAGCAGTGGCAGTAACTTATGGCCCCGGTCTCGTAGGAGCGTTATTGATTGGCTTAAGTGCAGCTAAGGCGTTTGCCTGGGCGAATACCTTACCATTGTTACCAATCAATCATATGGCGGGGCATATTTATGTAGCACGCTTAGTTGAGCCCTTGACGTTTCCATTGATGGCTCTGTTAGTGAGCGGAGGACATACTGAATTAGTCTATATGAGTGAAGATGGCTCTTTCGAGATTATCGGTGAAACTAGGGATGATGCTGCAGGTGAAGCATATGATAAAGTTGGACGTGTGCTGGGACTAAGTTATCCGAGTGGAAAAGAAATTGATGAGTTGGCTCATCAAGGTGAAGATACTTATAATTTTCCTCGGGCAATGATTAAGGAAGATAATTTTGATTTTAGTTTTAGCGGTTTGAAGAGTGCCTTTATTAATCTAACTCATAATGCGGAACAGCGCGGAGAAGAATTAAATAAGAAGGATTTAGCCGCAAGTTTTCAAGCGAGTGTTATTGATGTATTAGTTTCAAAAACGATCAGGGCTTGTAAAACTTATCCGGTTAAACAATTGATTATAGCTGGCGGAGTAGCAGCCAATCGAGGGTTACGTAAAAGAATGACCAAAGTAATCGAAAAGGAATTGCCTCAAGTTCAACTAATCGTACCACCGTTACGCTTATGTGGAGACAATGCAGCAATGATTGGAGCTGCAGCTCATGTAGAACTACAAAAACATCATTTCGCCAGCATGAGCTTAAATGCTAATCCAAGTTTAGCTTTTCAACACATCTAACACTTTGTTATTATGAGTTGGAGGAGGCGTTTAGATGGATCAAAATTGGCAAGAGAAATTTTCGATAGATGAACAGCCAACGTTAGAGGATATGAAAGAATTTGCTGCAGGAACCTATTTTGAAAAATTGTTTGATTTTTTGACGGAAAATTATCACCCCAAATTCTCAATTGAGTACTCAAAGGAAAAAGGAGCATTTGGCGGGTGGAATTTAAAGGCTAAAAAGTATGGCGGTAACCTTGGTACAATTTACTTTCGAGAAGATTGTGTAAGAATGATGGTTGTTGTGTCTGAGCTTTTTGAAGAAGACCTATCAGCTACTATATCCTCAATGTCTGAACAAATCCAAAAGACATATATGGAAAATAAACCTGTTATGGGAGGATTTTGGTTTGTCGTAGATATTACCTCCAGGAAAAATTTTGAGGATCTTAAATATTTAATTACTTTGCGTGTTCGAAAATTAAAAAAGAATTAATTAACCAGGCAGCTAAAAATTAGCTGCCTTTTTATTTTGCATTAACAGCATTAGAATATTAAATGATAGAGTGAATACTGTATTGCAATAAAATGCCCAATGATATTTTCTTTCAGCCAAGCAGTCGTCTGTTTAAAATGAACTGACATAAATTCCGTTCTTTTAAACTTAAGAATAAAAATCAATGAGTTCCAGTATTTAAGGAGGAGTGATTTTCAAAATAATTCCTAAATGAGGTTGATACTTCTCGTCCATTAAGTTATTATGAATAAAAATGAATTAACTGCATAAAAAAAGAATTAATATTCAAAAAACGGAGGGTTTGAAATGACGAATATCTTTCAAGGAAAAAGTTTTTTAAAAGAAATAGATTTCACTAAAGAAGAGTTACTTTACTTAATTGACTTTGCAGCACATTTAAAAGAGTTAAAGCAGCAGAATATTTCGCATAAATATTTATCGGGTAAAAATATTGCTTTATTGTTTGAAAAAACGTCCACTCGTACACGTGCTGCATTCACTACGGCAACGATTGATCTTGGTGCCCATCCTGAATACTTAGGAAAAAATGATATCCAATTAGGAAAAAAGGAGTCTGTGGAAGATACAGCAAAAGTTCTTGGTAGTATGTTTGACGGAATTGAATATAGAGGTTTTTCTCAAACAGCAGTTGAAGCACTGGCAGAACACTCAGGCGTACCAGTCTGGAATGGGTTGACTGATGAATGGCACCCAACACAAATGTTGGCGGATTTTTTAACTATCAAAGAACACTTCGGAAAATTAGAAGATTTGACTTTAGCTTATGTCGGCGACGGTCGTAACAACGTGGCGAATTCACTATTAATCACCAGTGCGATTTTAGGTGTAAATATTTCCATCGTTACGCCGGAAGAACTTTATCCTGAACAAGACTTGATTGCTATGGCTGAAAAATATGCTGAAGCTTCACAGTCAAAAATAGTTGTTACAGATGATATTGATCAAGGTTTTGCTAAAGCGGATATTGTTTATACGGATGTCTGGGTTTCAATGGGTGAAGAAGATGCCTTTGAGGAGCGGATTAACTTATTGCTGCCCTATCAAGTGAATCAGGAATTGATGACAAAAACTAAAAAAGCTGAGACGATTTTTTTACATTGTCTGCCGGCTTTTCATGATCTAGAAACAGAAGTAGCTGAAGAGATCAAAGAAAAATACGGGTTGGCTGAAATGGAAGTTACAGATGAAGTCTTCCGTAGTGATCAGGCATTGCAATTTCAACAAGCCGAAAATCGTATGCATACAATCAAGGCGGTGATGGCCGCGACGTTAGGAGATCTATTTATTCCCAAAGCATAAAGATTTGTCTCTCGTGACTAGTCAGATGACGATTTTTCTGTTACTATAAGTGCCAGATAATTATTTTCATCGATGAAAAAGAGAAGTCTATGGTCTGTTTTGCAGCGAGTTCGGGCGGGTGAGAGCCGGATAAACAAAAATGGATGGCGCACTTTTGAGATGCAACGGCAGCTACCGTTATAGCCTTAAGCTGGTCGTTTACGACAATAAGAGTGGTACCGCGGGAATTCTCGTCTCTGATGTATTTATACATCAGGGGCTTTTTTTGTATTAAAAGGGAGGAAATTTGGATGAATAATAAAGAAATTGTTGCACAAGCTGTTTTGGAAGTAGTCAAAGAAAAACTTACATTACCCGAAGTAGAACGTCTGTTAGAAAACCCTAAATCAGTGGATCATGGGGACGTAGCATTCCCAGCTTTTGCTTTGGCAAAAATTTTTCGCAAAGCACCCCAACAAATTGCAGTGGAATTGGCAGAAAAAATCAATCCAGAAGCATTCGAAAAAATTGAAGTTGTAGGTCCATATTTAAATTTTTTCATGAAAAAAGAAGTGATTTCAAGTATGGTCTTAAAACAAATCGCAAAAGAGGAAAATCATTTTGGTGATAGCAATATTGGAAATGAAGGAAATGTAACGATTGATATGTCTTCGCCCAATATCGCAAAACCAATTTCAATGGGCCATTTACGTTCGACTGTGATTGGTAATTCAATCAGTCTAATATTGACTAAAATTGGCTATACTCCAATCAAAATCAATCATTTGGGTGACTGGGGAACTCAATTTGGTAAATTAATCGTTGCTTATAAAAAATGGGGTTCGGAAGAAAAGGTTAAAGCCGAACCGATTAATGAGCTATTGCGTTTGTATGTGGAATTTCATGAAAAGGCTGAGGAAGAACCAGAATTAAATGATGAAGCACGTGCTTGGTTTAAGAAATTGGAAGAAAACGACGACGAAGCGTTAGCATTATGGAAGTGGTTCCGTAGTGAATCATTAAAAGAGTTCAACAAAATTTACGGTATGTTGGAAGTTGATTTTGACTCGTACAATGGTGAAGCCTTTTATAATGACAAGATGGATGAAGTTGTGACGATGCTGGAAGAAAAACACCTTTTGCAAACAAATGAAGGGGCTGAAATCGTTGATCTTGAAAAATATGATTTGAATCCTGCTTTGATTAAAAAATCAGATGGTGCAACACTATATATCACTCGAGATTTGGCGGCAGCTCTTTATCGCAAGCGTGAGTACAATTTTGTTAAATCCTTGTATGTTGTCGGAAATGAACAAAGCGGACACTTTAAACAATTAAAAGCCGTTTTGAAGGAAATGAGTTTTGACTGGTCAGACGATATGGTTCATATTCCATTTGGGTTGATCACAAAAGATGGTAAGAAATTATCCACACGTAAAGGGAAAATTGTTTTATTGGAAGAAGTTTTAAATGAAGCGAAAGACTCTGCATTGACACAAATTCAAGAAAAAAATCCTGATCTACCCAACAAAGAAGAAGTTGCACATCAAGTTGGCGTTGGGGCAGTAGTTTTCCATGATTTAAAAAATGATCGTTTGAATAACTTTGATTTTAACTTGGAAGAAGTTGTTCGCTTTGAAGGCGAGACTGGGCCCTATGTTCAATACACCCACGCGCGTGCGATGACCATTTTGGAGAAGGCGGCATTTACTGTTGATCCTGAAGCAGTTTATTCATTAAACGATGCTGACAGTTGGGAAATTATCAAATTACTGCAAAACTATCCTGAAGTCGTGATGCAAGCGGCAGCTCAATATGAACCATCAGTGATTGCTAAACACTCGATCAAATTGGCGCAAGCCTTTAATAAATACTACGCACATACAAAAATATTAGTGGACGATGAACAAAAAGATGCACGTTTAGCATTGGTTCACGCAGTAACAGTAATTTTAAAAGAAGATTTACGCTTGTTGGGTGTTCATGCACCAAATAAAATGTAAACAAAAACCGGAGAATTTTTTCTCCGGTTTTTTGTTAACTGAAAATAGAGACCTTTGTCGGATCTTGCAAAAATGCAGTAACTTGTTGTGCATCATCAGGTGTTCTTGAAATGATAATAATTGTATCGAAACTTGCCATTGTCGCGACGATAAGTTCACTAGAAAGATCATCTAAGACTGAAGCTAACAAATGCGCATTGTCTGGCAGTGTGCTGACGATTGTCATAAACTGTACGGTATCGACTTTAACGATCACATCGGTTGTCATGCGGATTAATCGCTTAATATCATCATCTTCGGTAGGTGCTTGGTGCTCTTTGAATACCTCAAAACGAGGTTTATCTGTTTCATCAATGGTCTTGACAATTTTCAGATCACGAATATCTCTTGAGATGGTTGCTTGAGTGGCTGAAACTTGATACTGCTGTAAATAATCCATTAATTCATTTTGGTTTCGAATCGGATTTTCGGAAATAATTTGTTTAATTAATTCGTGTCGCTCTTTTTTTCGCATAAAAAAACTCCTTATTTTTATATGTAATGAACTAACTTAGTCGGAGTGTCCGAAAAATTAGTTTGATCTTAATGTCATTGTATGATTACGGAGATTAGAATTGCTTCTTACTCTCTAGTAGGTTGGGATTGTTAAAATGATAATTATGCACTCAGTATAGCAGAAAAAGTTTTTTTAAACAGTATTCCTTTATAAATATTAATGTACTAAAGTGCAAGTGAAAAAAGATTGATTTATTAAAAAAACTCTTGTATAATAACTAATTGTGTGTGGGAAACCTTACGCAAAAATCCACATTCTGACTTGATTCATAAGGCGGTGCTGCTAGTCAGTTCCTTATGAAGAAGAGAGCAGGAGAGGAAAACAAAAAAACCAATTGGAGGAAACACAAATGTCAGTATTGTCTATGAAACAATTACTAGAAGCCGGCGTACATTTTGGTCACCAAACTCGTCGCTGGAACCCAAAAATGAAGAAATATATCTTCACAGAAAGAAACGGAATCTACATCATTGACTTGCAAAAAACAGTCAAATTGGTAGATGCGGCTTATGACTACATGAAAGATGTTGCTGAAGATGGCGGCGTTGCATTATTCGTAGGTACTAAGAAACAAGCTCAAGAAGCAATCAAAGAAGAAGCTATCCGCGCTGGTCAATACTATGTAAACCACCGTTGGTTAGGCGGAACTTTAACAAACTGGGACACAATTCAAAAACGTATCGCTCGTTTGAAAAATATCAACGCTATGGAAGCAGATGGCACTTTCGAAGTATTGCCTAAAAAAGAAGTTGTTGGTTTGAACAAAGAACGTGAACGCTTAGAAAAATTCTTAGGCGGTATCGCTGATATGCCTCGCGTCCCTGATGTTATGTATATCGTTGATCCCCGTAAAGAACGCATTGCTGTTCAAGAAGCTCATAAATTGAACATTCCAATCGTTGCTATGGTTGATACAAACTGTGATCCAGATGAAATCGATGTAGTTATCCCTTCAAACGATGATGCTATTCGTGCTGTGAAATTAATCACTGCAAAAATGGCTGATGCTTTCATCGAAGGAAACCAAGGTGAAGATCAAGTAGCAGAAGAAGACTTCGTAGCTGAAGATGGCGGACAAGCAACTTCAATCGAAGAAATCGTTGATGTAGTGGAAGGCGGCAACGCTTCTACTGAATCAGCTGAATAATTTCGTAGCATATGCTGCTTCAAAGTAAATATATTCCTTTGAAGCAGCTTTTTTAGAAAAACTAAGGAGGCCCTTTAAATGGCAGATGTAACAGCTAAAATGGTAAAAGAACTACGCGACATGACTGGCGTAGGAATGATGGATGCTAAACGAGCATTAGTGGAAGTAGAAGGCGACATTGAAAAAGCTGTTGATCTTTTACGTGAAAAAGGTATGGCGAAAGCAGCTAAGAAAAATGATCGTATCGCTGCTGAAGGTTTAGCTTCAGTTGCCATTAACGGAAATACTGCAGCAATCGTAGAAGTGAATTCTGAAACTGACTTCGTTTCTAAAAATGAAATGTTCCAAGATTTAGTTAAGGAAATCGCATCGTTAGTTGCTGAACATAAACCAGCGGATATGGATGCAGCAATGAAATTAACGAACGCTAAAGGTGAAACTTTAGAAGCAGCGTTAATCGAAGCTACACAAGTTATCGGCGAAAGAATTAACTTCCGTCGTTTTGAAGTTGTTGAAAAAGAAGATAACGCAGCATTTGGCGGCTACCTGCATATGGGTGGACGAATTGCTGTTTTAGCTCTATTAGATGGCACAACTGACGAGGCAGTTGCAAAAGACGTTGCGATGCACGTTGCTGCAATTAATCCTCGTTATGTAAATGAAAGCCAAATCCCAGAATCAGAATTAGAACATGAAAAAACTGTTCTTACTGAACAAGCATTAAATGAAGGTAAACCAGCTAATATCGTTGAGAAAATGGTTATTGGTCGTTTGAACAAATTTAAAGCAGAAATCGCTTTGGTTGACCAACCATTCGTTAAAGATCCTGATATGACTGTTGAAAAATATGTAGCTTCTAAAGGTGCTACAGTTGCGAGCTTCGTTCGTTTTGAAGTTGGCGAAGGTATCCAAAAACGTGAAGAAAACTTCGCGGAAGAAGTTATGAGTCAAATCAAAAAATAATTCTGCTTTTTAAGCAGTCGGGAACGCACGAAGATGTGCGCTCCCTTTTTTTTAAGCAAATTCAAATAAGGCTAGCTTCAAAAGCAGAGTATGCTAAAATATCAATAGAGTGACAGTGGAGGTATTGAGATGAATGAACCAAAGTATAAACGTGTAGTATTAAAACTTAGTGGAGAAGCCTTGGCTGGCGATGAAAAGTTTGGTATAAATCCACCAGTGATCCAAGAAATTGTTGAAGAAATTAAAGAAGTTCATGATTTAGGTATTGAGATGGCAATTATCGTTGGTGGTGGGAATATCTGGCGGGGTCAAATCGGTGCTCAGATGGGGATGGAACGCGCACAAGCAGATTATATGGGGATGTTAGCAACAGTAATGAATGCATTGGCGTTACAAGATGCACTAGAAAATATCGGTGTACCAACGCGTGTGCAAACATCAATTGAGATGCGTCAAATTGCTGAACCATATATTCGTCGAAAAGCGGAGCGTCATCTTGAAAAACGTCGCATCGTAATTTTTGCTGGCGGAACAGGGAATCCTTATTTCTCAACGGATACAACAGCTGCATTAAGAGCAGCTGAAGTAAATGCTGACGTAATCTTAATGGCGAAGAATAATGTCGATGGTGTTTATTCGGCTGATCCAAAGCTTGATGAAAATGCAGTAAAATATGAGGAACTGACTCATTTAGATGTGATTGCTAAAGGATTACAAGTCATGGACTCAACAGCAAGCTCATTAAGTATGGACAATGATATTCCACTTGTTGTCTTTAATTTAAACGAACCAGGAAATATTAAACGTGTCGTACTTGGTGAGAACATCGGGACGACTGTAAGGGGGAAATAAAATGGCAGATACAGTAATGAATGAAGCCAAAGACAAAATGAAAAAGGCACAGGAAGCCTTGCAACGCCAATTAGGTCAAATCCGTGCAGGACGTGCGAATGCAAGCTTGCTTGATCGCATCACAGTTGATTACTATGGTGTCCCAACACCTGTAAACCAAATGGCATCAATTACTATTCCAGAAGCACGCGTGCTAATGGTTACACCATTTGATAAAAATATGATCACTGATGTAGAAAAAGCGATTTTAGCTAGCGATATCGGTTTGAATCCAGCGAACGACGGAAATGTAATCCGTTTGGTGATTCCTCAACTAACTGAAGAACGCCGCAAAGAATTAGCTAAAGAAGTGAAGAAAGAATCAGAAGGCGCGAAGGTTGCTGTACGAAATATTCGACGTGACGCTATGGATGTTTATAAAAAGCAACAAAAAAATGGTGATTTGACAGAGGATGATCTGCGTAATGTTGAAAAGGATATTCAATCATTAACAGATGACAATATCAAAGCTATTGACCAGATTGTTGCTGAGAAAGAAAAAGAATTATTAGAAGTTTAATTTACGAGAAAAGCCTGAAGATATGTTCTTCGGGTTTTTATTTTACTCAAAATTCATTGAAAAAGCCTAAAGGTATTTGTTTTTCATAGGAATACACGATTTTTATTGTTATAATGGCAGATGACTTTTCAAAAGTATTTCTTACTTTTGATTTCAATGGAGGAGGAAAAACATGGTATTGCGATTTTTTCCACAAAAACAAAAGTATACGCCAGAGGCAGCGCAATTCGATTTTGATCCTGAAGGTGCTGTTCCCAAACACATTGCAATCATTATGGACGGTAATGGCCGTTGGGCACAAAATCGTCGTTTGCCAAGAATTGCTGGACATAAAGAAGGTATGGAAACGGTCAAAAAGATCACGAAACATGCGAACCGTTTGGGTGTAAAAGTTTTGACACTGTACGCTTTCTCAACAGAAAATTGGAAACGACCTGAAGAAGAAGTGAATTTTTTGATGCAGTTGCCAGTAGATTTTTTTGATACCTTCGTGCCAGAACTGATCAAAGAGAATGTTCAAGTTCACGTAATGGGCTATGAAGAATATCTTCCCTCCCACACACAGGATGCGGTGAAACGAGCAATTGAACAGACGGCACAAAATGATGGGCTCGTTTTGAATTTTGCATTGAACTATGGTAGCCGTGCTGAAATCATTACTGCAATTAAGCAAATGGCTCAAGAGGTCAAAAATGACGAACTTTCTGTTGAAACAATCAATGATGATATCGTTGGTGATCATTTAATGACAGGTTTTTTACCAAATGAGTTACGTGATCCTGAATTAGTGGTGAGAACAAGTGGAGAAGAACGGATTAGCAATTTTTTGCTATGGCAGTTAGCTTATAGTGAGTTGTATTTTACTAAAGCCTTATGGCCAGATTTTGACGGGAACCATTTAGAAGCGGCAATTGCTTCTTTCCAGCAGAGAAATCGGCGTTTTGGAGGCTTGAACAAGGAGGATAAAAAATGAGACAAAGAGTTATTACCGCAGTTGTCGCTTTAGCAATTTTTATTCCGATTCTTTATGTCGGTGGGATAGCAGTAGAATTAGCGGCAGCAGTATTAGCAGGGATTGGTGTTTATGAGTTGTTCCGTATGAAGGGTCTTGCGATTGTAAGCTTTGAAGGTGTACTTTCAATTTTAGGAGCGATTTTCTTAGTTTTGCCAGCGGAACGTTGGATGCCCTTTTTAAGTGGTGAGAACAGCAATTTTCTATTATTTTATTTGACCGTGATGATTATTCTAGGTTTTTCGGTGGTTTCTAAAAATACGTATACTATTGACGAAGCGGGATTTCCGGTTGTTGCTAGTTTATACGTAGGTGTTGGGTTTCAAAATTTAGTTACAGCTCGTGCAGACGGGTTGGCAATTTTACTTTTTGCTTTCTTTGTTGTTTGGGCAACGGATATCGGCGCTTATATGGTAGGACGGAAATTTGGGCAACATAAATTATGGCCAGATATTTCACCAAATAAAACAATCGAAGGTGCGTTAGGGGGGATTGCCAGCGCAGTTGTTGTGGCAGTTGTTTTTGTCCTAATTCAACCAACAGTTTTCCAGCATAATATAATTACGATGATTATCTTTACGATCGTTTTCTCAATTGTCGGACAATTTGGAGATTTAGTAGAATCGGCAATCAAACGTCACTATGATGTAAAGGATTCAGGAAAAATTTTACCTGGACATGGCGGTATTTTAGATCGTTTTGACAGTATGCTATTTGTTTTTCCAATGATGCACTTGTTAGGAGTATTTTAAAAAGAGCGGGAACGCTCTTTTTTTTCAGCTTTTTTAAATTTTCTATGAAATGATCGGTAAAGGAATATATTTTTTCGAGACTATGATAAACTGTTTTTAAGAAAACTAATGAAGGTAGGAGAATTATGCGTACGATTATTACGTTTTTAATCGTTTTTGGCGTACTTGTCATTGTTCATGAATTCGGGCATTTCTTTTTTGCGAAGCGTTCGGGAATTCTTGTTCGAGAATTTGCAATTGGCATGGGTCCAAAACTTATTGCTCATATGGGAAAAGATGGAACAACTTATACATTGCGTTTATTGCCAATTGGCGGATATGTCCGGATGGCTGGTTTAGAAGACGAAGAAACGGAACTAAGTCCAGGCATGCCCTTGTCCGTTGAACTGACTCCGAATAATGAAGTGAGTCGGATCAACACTAGTAAAAAAATACAGTTGCCAAATAGCATTCCAATGGAGTTAATTTCTGCAGACCTTGTAGATGATTTAATTATTAGGGGATATGTGAATGGTGATGAGAGTCAAGAAACAATTTACAAAGTTCAACATAATGCTACCGTGATTGAGGAGAGCGGTACAGAGGTTCGGATTGCGCCGCGGGATGTTCAATTCCAATCGGCTAAGCTAGGTTCACGTATTTTGACTAACTTTGCTGGCCCAATGAATAACTTTATTCTGACAATTATATTATTTATTGCCTTAGCTTTTTTGCAAGGGGGCGTTGCGGATTATGATACAAATCAAATTGGAGCTGTTCAAGCTGGCAGCCCCGCGGCCGTTGCGGGTTTAAAAGATCATGACGCTATTGTTTCTGTTGACGGAAAAAAAATCTCTTCTTGGGATGATCTAACAAATACTGTTACAAAGAAACCAGGAGAAGAATTAAGTGTAGTAATCGAACAAGATGGTAAAGAAAAAACAGTCCAAATGACACCGAAAAGTGTTAAAAGCAATGGGGAAAAGGTTGGTCAAATTGGTGTAACACCTTATATGAAAACTGGTTTTGCTGATAAAATAGTCGGTGGCTTGACACAATCATGGGATATGGTTAAAAGAATTTTTGGTGCTCTAGGTTCGCTTTTCACTGGGTTCAGTTTAGACAAGCTTGGTGGACCTGTTATGATGTATCAGATGTCTGCTGAGGCATCACGAGCAGGAATCAAGACAGTCATTTACTTGATGGCACTGTTATCTGTCAATTTGGGAATTGTCAATCTGTTACCTATTCCAGCCTTCGACGGTGGTAAAATTTTACTGAATTTAATTGAAGGGGTACGAGGACGACCACTCGATCCAGATAAAGAAGGTATGATTACTATGATCGGTTTTGGATTTATCATGCTTTTAATGATCTTAGTCACATGGAATGATATCCAACGTTTCTTCTTTTAAAATGAAAGGATCGAAATTTTTTCGATCCTTTTTCTAATGCAATCATAAAAAAAAAAAGGTATACTGGAACATACTTGAAAAAGTGAAGGAGATGTCATTTTGTCTAAAAATCGTGAGTTGTTCGAAAATTTATTACGACAAATTGAATTAGCTGAGATAGAACAGCAACATCCAACGATCCAGGCTTCTGAGATCAAAGAAGTTGTTGTACATGAGAAATCACGAGTTTGGGAATTTTTTATTCAAACCCCAGAAATTTTACCAGCGAAATTATTTTATGCGTTTCATCAAAAGTTACATCTTGCTTTTCAATCTATCGCAAAAGTGAAATTACATATCGTACCAGAAGAGAATCAATTTGACGAAACTCTTTTGCAAAATTACTGGCAATTAGCATTAAGTGAACAGGATTGTGATACCCCGTTAGTTAAGCAAGTTCTAAGCAAACCGCTGCCAGTTATTCAAGATAAACGAATTGTATTATTGATCGATAATGAGACGGTCATTCCTTTTTTGAAACAGCAATACCTACCGCTAATTGAGGAAAATTTAGTTTCGTATGGTTTCCCTCCATTACGGATTGATCCGGAAGTAGATAAAGAGCAGGCGGATAAGAAGTTGCAGGAGTTCGAAGTACGCAAGCAAGAACAAGCGCAAGCAATGCAAGAGCAAGCTGCTGCCAGTTTGGCGCAGTATGAGTCTAAGAAAAAAGAGAAGAAAGAAAGTGCCGCAAACTTTGATGGGCCTATTCAGCTGGGGCGCAATATTCCCGCAGATGAGGCTATTACTCCAATGGGGAATATCATTGAAGAAGAGCGGCGAATTACGATCGAGGGGTTCATCTTTGATAAAGAGGTTCGTGAGTTACGATCAAAACGTAAAATCTTAATTATTAAGATGACTGACTACACCTCATCATTTGTTGTAAAGAAATTCTCCAACGGTGAAAAGGATGAGGCCGTTTTTGATGCGATTTCAAGTAATAGTTGGATTCGTGTTCGCGGAAGTGTTCAGGAAGATACATTCATGCGGGACCTTGTTATGAATGCGCAGGATATTCAAGAAGTAAAACATCCAGAACGCAAAGATACGGCAACTGAAAAGCGTTCTGAGTTACATTTGCATACTAACATGAGTACAATGGATGCCATTACTAGTGCTAGTGAACTAGTTGCGCAAGCTGGAAAATGGGGACACAAAGCAATCGCTATTACTGATCACGGTGGTGCCCAATCATTTCCAGATGCTCATGCGGCTGGAAAGAAAGCTGGCGTGAAAATTTTATACGGTGTTGAAGCAAATGTTGTTTCTGATGGCGTTCCTATTGCTTATAATGATGCTCATGAAGCACTAACGGATGCAACATATGTAGTATTTGACGTGGAAACCACAGGGTTATCAGCGGTTTATGACACGATTATTGAGTTAGCGGCAGTCAAGATGCATAAAGGAAATGTAATCGAAACCTTTGAAGAATTTATTGATCCTGGACACCCGTTATCAGAGACTACTATCAATTTGACAGGAATAACCGATGAGATGGTACGTGGATCAAAACCTGAAAAGGAAGTCATGGAGTTGTTCGAGAAATTCTGTGAAGGAGCGATCCTAGTTGCCCACAACGCTACTTTTGATATAGGTTTTATCAATACGACTTATGTCCGCCATAATATGCCTGAAACACCAAATCCAGTCATTGATACTTTAGAATTGGCTCGTTTTCTTTACCCAGAGTTCAAACGTTTTGGCCTAGGTGTTTTGACTAAAAGATTTGGGATTAATTTGGAGCAGCATCACCGGGCTGTTTATGATGCGGAAGCAACTGGACATTTGGCTTGGATATTTGTTAAGGAAGCTATCGAAAAACATGGCATGAACTATCATGATCAATTGAATGATCATGTAGGAGAAGGCGATTCGTATAAACGTGCACGTCCATTCCACGCAACCATTTTAGCTAAAAATCAAGCGGGCTTAAAAGATCTATTCAAATTAATTTCTATGTCGAATGTTGAATATTTCGAACGTGTACCGCGTATTCCACGCTCACAGTTAACTAAATTGAGAGAAAACCTTTTAATTGGATCAGCATGTTCTCAAGGCGAGATTTTTGAAGCGATGATGCAAAAAGGGGTAGAGGAAGCGAAAAATCGCGCAGCCTTCTATGACTACATTGAGATTATGCCCAAAGCGGTTTATGCGCCTCTTATCGAACAAGAGTTAGTCAAAAATGAATCTGATTTAGAAGATATTTTACGTAATTTGATTCAAATTGGAAAAGATTTAGACAAAACAGTAGTAGCAACTGGCGATGTTCATTATCTTAATAAAGAAGATGCGATCTATCGGAAGATTCTGATCAGTTCAATGGGTGGGGCGAATCCGCTGAATCGCCACAGTTTACCTGATGTGCATTTTCGTACAACGGATGAAATGCTGCAGGCCTTTAGTTTCTTAGGACCAGAGTTGGCTAAAGAAGTCGTTGTAGATGGGCCGGACAAAATCGTAGAAACCTGTGAAGAGATCGTTCCAGTTAAAGACGATTTATATACACCGAAAATTCCTGGTTCTGAAGAAGAAATTAAAGATTTGAGTTATAATCGTGCTCGAGAGTTATATGGGGATACATTACCAGATATTATCGAGAAACGTTTAGAAAAAGAATTGACTTCAATCATTGGAAATGGGTTCTCCGTTATCTATTTGATCTCGCAGAAATTGGTACACAAGAGTAATGAAGACGGCTATTTAGTTGGTTCTCGGGGGTCGGTTGGATCGAGTTTCGTTGCTACGATGACTGGAATCACGGAAGTAAACCCTTTGCCGCCGCATTATTATTGCCCGGAATGTCAGTATTCTGAATTTTTTGAGGATGGCTCTTATGGATCTGGGTTTGATATGCCTGAAAAGGCGTGTCCTAAATGTGGTGCTCGCCTGAATAAAGACGGGCATGATATTCCATTTGAAACATTTTTAGGATTCCACGGTGACAAAGTTCCCGATATCGATTTAAATTTCTCTGGAGATTATCAAGCTGAAGCTCATAACTATACAAAGGTTCTATTTGGAGAAGACTATGTATTTCGTGCTGGAACAATAGGTACTGTTGCAGATAAGACCGCTTATGGATTTGTTAAGGGATATGAAAGAGATCATAATCTCCATTTTCGTAATGCTGAAGTGGATCGTTTAGCTAAAGGAGCAACTGGTGTTAAGCGGACTACTGGACAGCACCCGGGTGGTATTATTGTTATTCCTGATTATATGGATGTTTATGATTTTACACCGATCCAGTTCCCTGCTGATGATCAAAACGCCGAATGGAAAACGACTCACTTTGATTTCCACTCCATTCATGACAATGTATTGAAGTTAGATATTCTGGGACACGATGATCCGACGGTAATCCGGATGCTGCAAGAGTTATCAGGGGTTGATCCTAAAACGATCCCAACTGATGACCCAGAAGTTATGAAAATATTTTCTGGACCACAGGTTCTCGGAGTAGAGCCTGATCAGATTTTTTCTAAGACGGGGACATTGGGGATTCCAGAATTTGGAACACGCTTTGTACGAGGAATGCTTGAGGAGACTGGCCCGACAACTTTTGCCGAGTTGTTGCAGATCTCTGGCTTGTCCCATGGTACGGATGTATGGTTAGGAAATGCAGAAGAGCTGATTAGCCGTGGTGAAGCCAACCTGGCGGAAGTAATTGGTTGTCGGGATGATATCATGGTTTACTTAATTCACGCAGGCCTTGATAGTGGCATGGCCTTCAAAATCATGGAGACTGTTCGTAAAGGTCTGTGGAATAAAATTGATGACGAATTACGTGAGACATACTTAACAGCTATGAAAGAAAATAATGTTCCAGATTGGTACATTGATTCATGTTCGAAGATCAAGTATATGTTTCCGAAAGCCCATGCGGCTGCTTATGTGTTGATGGCGTTGCGAGTGGCCTACTTTAAGGTCTATTTCCCAATACTTTATTATTGTGCATATTTTTCTGTACGTGCGGATGATTTTGATTTAGTTGCAATGGCTAAGGGGAAAGATGCGGTTAAGGCAGCGATGAAGGCTATCACAGATAAAGGAATGGATGCATCAACAAAAGAAAAAAACCAATTAACTGTCTTGGAATTGTGTAACGAAATGTTAGAGCGTGATTTCCATTTTGGTATGATTGATTTATACAAATCGGATGCTCAAGATTTTGTGATCGATGGGGATACATTGATTGCACCTTTCCGTGCTGTACCAGGACTTGGTCTAAACGTCGCAAAACAAATTGTAGAAGCACGTAAAGATGGCATCTTTTTATCGAAAGAAGATTTAGCTTCCCGCGGTAAAGTCTCGAAGACCTTAATTGAGTATATGGATACTCATGGTGTTTTGAAAGATTTGCCAGATGAGAATCAGCTTTCACTATTTGATATGTAAAGAAAAAGATAAATTCAGCTTTAAAATGAAAGAAAAAGCCTTCATGAAAATGCTGAGGTTGAATTTTCAATGGATTTATGCTAGTATAACAATGTAATCATAGACTGATGGTGAGTGAGCGGATTTTTCGCTCACTCTTTTTAATGGAATAAAGGAGGCTGACAGTTTGAGCAGTGTAGTCGAAACAGTGACTGACTTAGTAACACCAATTTTGGATGAGCAAAATTTTGAATTGGTCGAAGTAGAATTTGTCAAAGAAGGAAAAAGCTGGTTTTTAAGAGTCTATATCGATAAAGAAGGTGGCATTGATATTGAAGAATGTGCCTTTGTTAGTGAGAAACTTAGCGATAAATTGGATTCGATCGATCCTGATCCGATCCCACAAGCCTATTTCCTTGAGGTTTCTTCACCTGGGGCCGAACGTCCATTGAAAAAGGAAGAAGATTACCAAAAAGCGATAGGACAGTACATTAATGTTTCTCTCTATCAGAATATTGATGGTGAAAAGCAATATCAAGGTTTCTTGAAAGAACTAACTGAAGATGAATTGACATTGACAGTCAAAATCAAGACTCGTACCAAAGATATGGTCTTTGAACGTAAAAATATCGCGAAAGCACGCTTTGCAATCGAGTTTTAAACCATTGAAACCTAACCTATTTTTTCTTAGTAAATTGTTGTACGTGGTGGGAGCCAGATTATTTTTTACTCAGAAGAATAGATTCGTTAATATGAATTAGGAGGAAAGTTATAATGAGTAAAGAAATGCTGAATGCGTTGGATACTCTAGAAGCAGAAAAAGGTGTTTCGAAAGAAATCGTAATCGATGCATTGGAGGCAGCTTTAGTCTCTGCTTACAAGCGTCATTATGGTCAATCACAAAATGTTGAAGTGGAATTCAACGAAAAAAAAGGTGATATCCATGTGTATGCGGTGAAAGAAGTAACGGAAGAAGTTATGGATTCACAATTAGAAGTATCTTTAAAAGACGCGATGGGTATTAATCCAGCATATGAAATCGGTGATACAATTCGTTTTGAAGTAACACCAAAAGATTTTGGCCGGATTGCTGCTCAAACGGCAAAACAAGTTATCCTTCAACGGGTACGTGAAGCAGAGCGCAGCATCATCTACAACGAATACAGCGCCTACGAAAAGGACATCATGCAAGGTGTAGTTGAACGTCAGGATAATCGTTATATCTATGTCAATTTAGGCAAGATCGAAGCAGTTCTTTCTAAACAAGACCAAATGCCAAATGAACACTACAAGCCTCATGACCGAATCAAAGTTTATGTTTCACGAGTAGAAAATACATCAAAGGGACCACAAGTTTTTGTAAGTCGTAGTCATCCAGATTTATTACGGCGTTTATTTGAACAAGAAATTCCTGAAGTCTATGATGGTATTGTCGAAATTGTCAGTATTGCTCGTGAAGCTGGAGATCGTGCGAAAGTTGCCGTTCGTTCGACCGATCCTAATATCGATCCAGTCGGAACATGTGTTGGACCAAAGGGACAGCGTGTGCAAGCAATCGTTAATGAATTAAAGGGCGAAAATATGGATATTGTTGAATGGGATGAAGATCCAGCGGTATTTATCGCGAACTCTTTAAACCCAGCACAAGTTGAAGATGTTATCTTCGCTATTGATAATCCTAAAGTTTGTACAGTAGTAGTACCTGATTACCAATTATCATTAGCAATTGGTAAACGTGGACAAAATGCTCGATTGGCCGCAAAATTAACGGCTCACAAGATTGACATCAAATCTGAATCTGATATGGAAGAGTTTTACGCAAGTTATGATGAATCAGAAGTTGATGAAGAAAATGAAGCTATTTTAGAGGAAGAAATACCAGAAATGACAGAGGACATTGAAAACAATGCTTCTGATCAAGATGAAGAATAACCAATCAGGAGGACAGCAAATGAAAAAAAGAAAAGTTCCTTTGCGCAAATCGGTCGTTTCCGGTGAAATGTTCCCTAAAAAAGAATTGATTCGTATCGCTAAGTCAAAAGAAGGAGAAGTTTCAATAGATCCTTCAGGAAAGAAACCAGGACGCGGTGCTTATGTTTCATTAGAACCGACTGAAGTTGAAGAAGCGTGGAAAAAACGTATCTTGGACCGAACCTTGGACACCGATTTAAGTGATGAATTTTATCAAGAACTACTTGATTATGTGAAACACCAAAAAGCCAGAAAAGAGCTCTTTGGCAATGAATAAACAGAAGGCCTTGAACATGTTAGGCCTTGCAATGCGTGCAGGCAAACTGATCACAGGAGAAGAACTGACAATTAATGAGATTCGTAAACACAAAGTGAAACTTGTGATTGTCACTACTGATGCGAGTGAAAACACTCAGAAAAAGGTATCAGATAAAAGTAAGTATTATCAGACGGCATATTTTGTCGAATTTACTCAAGGAGAGATTTTAGGCGCGATTGGTAAACCTAGAAAAGTTATCGGGGTTTTAGACCAGGGATTTGCCAACAAAATTATGACGTTAATAACAGGTTAGGAAGGTGATTGCATGGGAAAAAAGAGAGTATACGAATTTGCCAAAGAAGTGAATCAATCAAGTAAGGATGTTGTAGAAAAAGCACAAACTTTAGGTATTGATGTTAATAATCATATGGGTTCATTATCTGGGGATGACGAATCAAAATTAAAACAAGCTTTTTCTAGCAAGCCGACACAAACTACTCAAGCAAAACCATCAGCTAACCAGCACGAAAAACCAAAATTCCATGGAAAGAGCTCTAAGAACAACCCAAATTTCCAGAATAGAAAAGGAAATAAAGACTTGACACAAAATAATAGACAGAACAACTCAGCGAACGCAAACCGTTCAAACCAAGGACAACGTCCAACACAAGGAAACACAAATAGCACACAACGCCAAAACCAAGGACAACGTCCAGCACAAGGCGGCTCAAACAACAATGCGCAACGCCAAAATCAAGGACAACGTCCAGCACAAGGCGGCTCAAACAATAATGCGCAACGCCAAAATCAAGGACAACGTCCAGCACAAGGCGGTACAAGCAATAATGTGCAGCGTCAAAACCAAGGACAACGTCCAGCGCAAAGCGGTACAAACAATAATGCGCAGCGTCAAAACCAAGGACAACGTCCAGCGCAAGGCGGTACAAACAACAATACGCAACGCCAAAATCAAGGACAACGTCCAGCGCAAGGCGGTACAAACAACAATACGCAACGCCAAAACCAAGGACAACGTCCGGCACAAGGCGGTACAAACAACAATACGCAACGTCAAAATCAAGGACAACGTCCAGCGCAAAGCGGTACAAACAATGCGCAACGTTCAAATCAAGGCGGCTCTTCAAATCAGAGCAGCAACCAAAATCGCAATAAGAATAATTATGGTAACCAAAATCGTAACAATAGTTTCGGCGGTAATCAAAATCGCAATAAAAATAGATTTAACAAAAAAGGTAAAAAGGGCAAGCAGCAACAAAGCCAAAAACCTGCTGTACCACCACGCAAATTCCGTGAATTACCAGAAATTTTGGAATACACAGAAGGCATGAATGTAGCTGACATCGCGAAGAAAATCTATCGCGAACCAGCCGAAATTATCAAGAAGTTGTTTATGATGGGTGTTATGGTCAATCAAAACCAACCATTAGATAAAGACACAATCGAGCTTTTAGCTACGGATTATGGAATTGAGCCACAAGAAAAAGTGACAATCGATATTGCTGACATTGATCGTTTCTTTGATGCAGAAGATGCAAATGAGGAGAACTTAGTTTCTCGACCTCCAGTTGTAACAATCATGGGGCACGTCGACCATGGTAAAACAACGTTACTAGATACGTTGCGTCATTCTCGTGTAACGAGTGGGGAAGCAGGCGGAATTACTCAGCATATAGGTGCGTACCAAATCGATATCAATGGAAAACCAATCACTTTCTTGGATACACCGGGACATGCTGCCTTCACAAGTATGCGGGCACGTGGAGCAAGTATCACAGATATTACGATTTTAGTTGTGGCAGCTGATGATGGTGTAATGCCACAAACAATCGAAGCAATTAATCACGCGAAAGCGGCAAAAGTGCCGATCATCGTAGCGGTAAATAAAATCGATAAGCCTGGGGCAAATCCTCAACACGTGATGCAAGAATTAAGTGAGTATGAATTGATTCCTGAATCATGGGGCGGCGATACGATCTTTGTAGAAATCTCTGCGAAGTTCAATCAAAACATTGACGAACTATTAGAAATGATTCTATTAGTAGCTGAAGTGGAAGATTTGAAGGCTGATCCAACACAACATGGAATTGGAACAGTTATTGAGGCTCGTCTTGATAAGGGTAAAGGACCTGTTGCAACATTATTAGTACAACAGGGTACAATGAATGTTGGCGATCCGATCGTTGTTGGGAATACGTATGGTCGTGTTCGAGTGATGACAAATGATATTGGTCGTCGCGAAAAAACTGCTGGACCAGCAACACCGGTAGAAATCACAGGATTGAATGATGTTCCTCAAGCTGGTGATCGTTTTGCAATCTTTGATGATGAGAAAACCGCTCGTGCAGCTGGAGAAGAACGCGGAAAACGGGCAATGCTTGAGCACCGCAGTGCGAGTGCGCGCGTGACGTTAGACAACTTGTTCGAATCTCTTAAAGAGGGCGAATTGAAGGAAGTTAATGTCATCATAAAAGCAGATGTACAAGGTTCGGCCGAAGCATTGGCAGCTTCATTGAAAAAAATCGATGTTGAGGGTGTGCGTGTGAAGATCGTCCATTCAGCAGTTGGTGCTATCAATGAGAGTGATGTTACTTTGGCAGCAGCAAGTAATGCGATCATCATCGGATTTAATGTTCGTCCTACACCGCAGGCTAAACAACAAGCGTCAGCTGAAGAAGTAGATATTCGTTTACACCGTATTATTTACAAAGCAATCGAAGAAATCGAAACAGCGATGAAAGGATTGCTTGATCCTGAATACGAAGAAAAAATCACAGGTCAAATGACTGTACGTGAAACGTATAAGGTTTCTAAAGTTGGGACAATCGCAGGTTGTTATGTGAATGAAGGTTCTATCCAGCGTGATAGCGGTGTGCGGATCATTCGTGATGGTATCGTTATTCTTGAAGGTAAGCTTGCCAGCTTGAAACGCTTCAAAGATGATGTGAAAGAAGTTAAGATGGGCTACGAATGTGGTGCTATGATCGAAAACTTCAATGATATCAAAGTTGATGATGTGATTGAAGGCTTTATTATGGAAGAAATTAAACCAAACTAATTATCAGTTCCTCTTCTTCTAAGAGAAATGAAATCATTAGTATGAACAAGGAGGCAGTTGTTATGCCAAATTATCGCGATCGTCGTCTCGCTCAAGAGATTTTAAAAGAAGTCAATGACATCTTGCGAAAAAAAGTTCGTGATCCGCGAGTTCAAGATGTAAACATTACTGATGTACATGTTACAGGTGACTTGCAACAAGCGACGATTTATTACAGCCTACTATCTGATAAAGCTTCAGATAAGGAAAAGGCGCAAGAAGGATTGAATAAAGCTAGTGGATTAGTTCGTCGTGAATTGGGTCAGGCTTTGTCAATTTACAAGACACCAGAATTGTTTTTTGAACTAGATGAATCAGTTGAGTATGGTTCTAAGATTGATCAAATGATTCGTGACTTAAATAAAGAATAAATTCGTTAGAACCCGAGAAATTTTTCGGGTTCTTTTTTGCATTATTGGACAAATACTGTTAAAGTGTATGCAGTTTGTAAGTAATCCTTTTGCTGGATATTTTTAAGGAGGCATAGTCTAAAATGACTACAGAATTTGAAGAACGGATGAAGGCGCTCCATAAAGAATTTGAAAACTTGAGCCCTGAAGAACGCAAAGCCGTTAAACAAAAGATAAAGAGAATTAATGTCTTAACTTCTCGTAAATTAGAACGAATGAAGCATGACTTATTACGTATGGAAACCAAACGTGCACAACTTTCATTAGATGGTGAATCAAAAGAACTGTCTGATTTAGAAGATCGAATAATTAGTAAGAAAAGAGAATTCTTAAAACTATTATTCAAAGCAAAAGAGAACTGTTCCAAGAGGTGATTGAATGGGCTTAATCGAGATTATTATCATCTTAGCCATTGCCATTACCTTATCGAATGTTTTAGCAAAAGTTTTTCCTTCTTTTCCTATTTTTATGATTCAAATTATTACCGGCATCGTACTTGGATTGACTGAAGTGGGGAGTTCTATCACTTTTGAACCGGAAGTTTTTTTAGTAATGATTATTGCGCCACTACTGTTTCGTGAAGGGGAGACCGCAGACATCCCTTCGATTTTGAAGCATTTTGGATTGATTCTGCTACTTGCTTTTGGCGGGGTACTTTTCACGCTGTTTGGCTTAGGTTTTGTTCTGCATAGTATTTTGCCGACGATTCCGATTGCAGCTTGTTTGGCTTTCGGAGCTTCTTTAGGACCAACGGATGCTGTAGCGGTCAGTTCATTGGCGAAGCGATTGAACATTCCTGAATCAGTTATGCATGTCTTAGAAGGCGAGGGCCTGATCAATGATGCGACAGGTGTAACGGCCTTTCAGTTTGCTGTAGCAGCTTTGTTAACTGGACAATTCTCGGCGGCTGATGCGTCGGTTTCCTTGCTGGAATCGAGTATTGTTGGTGTGTTGGTTGGTTTAGCAATTATATGGATAAAAAATGAGATTATAAAAATCATTGAACGGATATCCGCTCAAGATGTATCAGCCTATTTGTTGATTGAATTAATTTTGCCATTTGCGGCTTATTTTATTGCCGAACTGTTTCATGCTTCGGGAATCATCGCGGCAGTCGTTACAGGCGTGCTTCAAGCAACTGGATTTCGGCGGGTCAACCTATTTGAGGCACAACTGTCCAGTGTGACTGAGAGCTCTTGGAGTACAATTAGTTTCATGTTAAATGCTTTAGTATTCATTTTCCTAGGAATTGAATTGTCTCAAGTCTTTTCTCCTGTATGGAATAGTCGAAATTATTCAAATATTCACCTTCTGGGGATTGTACTAATATTAACAGTCCTGCTGTTTGTTTTACGGTTTCTGTTTGTCAGCGGCTTTTACATTGTGACACAAGGCTGGAAAAAAAGTCATGGGCAATTAAGAGATCGTTTGTTGTTGACCTTTGGTGGTGTCAAAGGAACTGTCAGTATTGCAACGATCTTTATTTTACCAACAGCGATTAACGGGATTGAATTTCCTGAACGCTCATTGTTGTTGTTTATTACGGCCTGTGTGACCTTTCTAACATTAATTATTGGCATGGTTTTATTGCCGATTTTATCTGAGGGTGAGGTAGTACCACCAACTGATCCGAAATTGATGTTGATTTTACGTGAAGTTATTAGTGAGCTTTATGATGATTTGGACAACAAAAAGTTGAATGAAAAGGAGCGTTTTGCTCTGCTTGCAGTAATTGCGAATTATCAAGGGCGGATTCAAATGGTCTTTAATAATTCAATGCCGGAGAGTGCGCAACAAGAATTTCAAGAAATCCAAGCACTGATCATTTCTGTTGAGCGTGATGGATTAGATGAGAGTTTTAGAAGACACCAAATTGATTCAGGAGCTTATCGGTTATATTCTCGATTCATTTCAAATGTATCCGAATCTGTGACGAAACAAATGTTATCATTGCTTAGTTTCTGGTTGATTTTTGTGCGACGGATTATACGTGTGATTATGCATCCAAAAATGTTTTGGCAGCGTAGGCAGAAGCGTAAGGAAACAGTCGATAATGAAGATATTTCTTCGCTTAGAAAGATTTTTATCCGTAACAGCGAAGCCATTCTTGATAGTTTGGAAAACTTACGAGATGTGTACGATGAAGACTTGATTGATTTCTTTATTGATGAACGTAAAAATTTGATGCATCAAGTAAGCGGTCATGGTCTATTTGGGACGTATTTGATTCAACAAGATCCGCTTTATGCTAAAGAATTGATTCGCGGATTTTACTTGGAGAGAAAAATTATTGATCGGTATGAAGTAAATGAGGATATTTCAAATTTCGCCGCAAATAATTATCGTCATCAAGTCAATCAATTAGAGTCTTACGCTATGCAGCAACCGTCAGATCCGAGTATTTCATTCGTGATCAATCGGCAACGTCGAAAGAAAAAAGCGAAAGAAAATAATTACTAAACCGTCATTTTTTAATGACGGTTTTTTAGCGACCCAAAGGCTTCATTACTTCTTGAATAGTAATTTCGGTAGTGACAATTTCTGCAGAACTATTCACCTGAATTAATTGGGGAATTATGATGCGGCGGGTGCGTAGTTGACTTGCCAATTCTCAGATAAGCTATGCTATAATGGGAACGTTGATTATAAAAGGAAATGAGGAAACAGCGATGGACGGTATTTTGCCGTTATGGAAGGAACGCGGCATGACGAGTCATGATTGTGTCTTTAAATTAAGAAAAATATTACAGACTAAAAAAGTTGGACATGGTGGAACTTTAGACCCCGATGTGGATGGTGTGTTGCCGATCTGTATTGGAAAAGGGACAAAAGTGATCGAATATTTGCAGGACAGTGGAAAGATTTATGAAGGTGAGATTACAATGGGGTTTTCTACAACGACAGAGGACCGCAGCGGGGATGTTGTCGAAACTAAATCAGTAACTACACCATTGTCAATTGAAGAGATTGATCAAATGATGGGGATATTTATCGGGACGATCAAACAAATACCGCCGATGTATTCAGCTGTCAAAGTTAATGGCAAACGCTTATATGAATATGCACGAGCCGGTGAAACTGTTGAACGGCCTGAGCGTGAAGCAGTGATTGAGAGTTTCCAACGAACGACTGCTCCTGTTTATAATGAAGAGAATGAAACACAGAGCTGGCGCTTTCAAGTTACTTGCGGCAAAGGGACTTACGTTCGGACATTAGCAGTGGATCTAGGTGAGAAACTCGGTTACCCTGCTCATATGTCTGACTTAACACGTTTAGCCAGTGGTGGTTTTTCGGTTGGTCAAGCTGTCACTTTGGCGCAAGTCAGTGAATTGATGGAAACAAATCAGATCGATCAGGCATTACAACCGATTGAAGAAGCTATGAAAGAATTTCCGCGAATTGATTTAACAGCTGCTGATTGGCAAAAAGTAAAAAATGGGCAAGTACTGCCAATGAAGTCTTTTGGGATCAAAAAAATGCCAGAGGAGTTGCTTGCGTTCTTCTACCAAAATCAATTAGTCAGTCTTTATGGTCAGCATCCGGAAAAAAATTGGCTTTTGAAGCCTAGTAAAGTGATTCGAAACGATCTTAGTTAGGTTCTGTATCGTCTAGTTGGACAATCAAACATTAAATAAATTTATTGTTAGGATTCAGGAGGTATAGCAGATGGATATTATAAAACTACGCCATCCCTATAAAGCAGAAGAAATTCCTGTGGGGGATTGCGTCTTAGTTCTAGGTTTTTTTGATGGCGTCCACCGTGGTCATCAGGAAGTCATTAATACTGGTAAGAAAATTGCAAAAGAAAAAAATTTGAAGTTAGCGGTCATGACATTTAACCAACATCCTGCAGTTGTGTTTCAGCAAGTTCAAAGCAAACCAATTAAATATCTTTCTACTTTAAGACAGAAAGAGGAACGAATGGCTGAACTGGGTGTGGATTTACTCTATGAAGTAGCTTTCACCTCGTCATTTGCTGCGCTGAATCCGCAAGCGTTTGTTGATCAGTATATTGTTGATTTGCACGGGAAGGTGGCAGTTTCAGGGTTTGATTATAATTTTGGAAAAGATCAAACTGCCGATGCCAAGCACCTTCCTAAATATGCGAAAGATCGCTTTGAGGTCGTAATTGTTGATAAAAAAACCGAAGAACATGAAACAGAAAAAATCAGTTCTTCTCGAATTCGTCGTTTATTGTCAGAAGGCCGTTTAGACGAAGCCAATCATTTGTTGGGGTATATTTATGAAATTAGCGGAACGGTGATTCATGGTGAGGCTCGTGGAAGGTCATTAGGCTATCCAACAGCAAACATTCAAGTACCTGATGATATGAAATTGCCAAAAGAAGGGGTCTATGTGAATCAGATCAAAATTGGCGATGAGTGGTATCCGGCTATGGGATCGATCGGTCATAATGATACATTCGGTTCAAATCGTATGCTGACGGTTGAGATCAATATTTTGGATTTCAATCAGGAAATTTATGGTGAGAAAGTAAAGGTTCGCTGGTATCATATGCTGCGTGGACAAGTAGCTTTTGAATCGGTTGAGGGTTTAATTAAGCAGCTCGATGCTGATGAGCAAGCAACAAGAGAATATTTTAATCAGCTATAAGACATTCAGAAATGAGTGTCTTTTTTTGTCGGCAAATAATTAATTGAACTTCGAATAAACGAACGGAAGCAGAACTGACTGGTTTTTGCTATCATAAAAGGAAAAGGAGTTTTTCGAATGGGAAAGAGTTGGCACATTCGTCGGTATAAAAAAACGGATGAGAAGAGCTTATTTGCGATGATGGCAAAAGAAGCGGAGTGGGGCGAGTATTGTGTTGGTCGGAATAGGGTAAATTATGAGATTGCCTTGCAAACCTCTCTCTCCTACTTGCTTTTTGAGGATGAAAAAATTTGCGGGTATGCACGTTGCCGCGAGGACGATGGTTTTGGTGTCTATGTTTGCGATCTTTTAGTTGATGCGAATTGTCGTGGGAAAAACTATGGCCGCTACTTAATGGAGCAAGTTTATAAGGATTTTCCTGAGCAAACGACTTATGTGATGAGCGATGTTGATCCCTATTATGAAAAACAAGGGTATCAGAAAGAAGGCACAATTTTTATTGTAAAACCGCAATAAGTTTTCTTAAACGGTTGACTCTCCCTTAACAGGAGACACTATTCTGTTAATGAAAGGGGAGGATCATCGTGAATACAGCTATCGAAGCGAAACAATTGACAAAGGAAATCGGCGGAAAAAAGATCGTCAACCAACTATCCTTCACCATCAACAAAGGTGAAGTTTTTGGTCTCTTGGGACCAAACGGAGCAGGCAAAACGACGACCATCGAAACACTTTTGGGAATCAAGCGACCTGACCAAGGCTCTACTAGGATTCTAGGATTAGATCCACGAAAGCAGCGTCGAGAAGTATTTGAGAAAGTTGGGGTACAGTTGCAATCATCCAGCTATCAAAATAATATCCGCGTTGGCGAGCTGTGTCGAGAGCTTTCAAGTCTTTATAAACAGCCCAGAAATTATCAAGAACTGTTAAGTCTATTTAAGTTGGAGAGATTCGAGACTCAACTTGTTGAGAAACTATCTGGTGGAGAAAGACAAAAACTTTCGATCGTACTGGCATTGATTCCTGACCCGGAGATTATTTTTTTGGACGAATTGACGACAGGGTTAGATACGGAGGCACGCAGAAGTGTTTGGCAAACCTTGCTCAAATTAAAGGAGACGAAGCTAACAATCTTTTTGACCACACATTATATGGAAGAGGCTGAGATTCTTTGTGATCATATCTATCTAATCAAGCGAGGAAATGTGGTAACGGAAGGAACGGTTCCCGAACTGCTGGCAGAGAGCGCCCAAAATAATTTGGAGGATGCTTATCTTTGGTTTTTAGGGGAGGATGACTATGAGTAAGGTGATCAGTTTAGCAAAAATTGAGGGGAAGCTAGCAATTCGATCAATTGATGGGATACTTTTCGGTATGGGGATGCCCTTAGGGGTGCTGCTATTGACGACGATGATCGCAGGAGATAAACAAGCGGGCAATGCTTCTTATACGTTTTTAGACAGCAGTTTTAGTTCATTGCTGGTAGTCGGTATATGCGCGACTGCATTCATGGGGATTCCTTTAACGATTTGTGATTATCGGGATAAGAAAATATTGAAGCACTTTTTCGTGACCCCAGCGTCACCTGCACATTTAATCGCTACTCAGGTATTGGTCGCGACGGTCACCGCTGTGATTTCTGCCAGTCTAGTAACATTTGTGTCAATTGTCTTTCTTGGTTATCGGATGCGAGGAAGCTGGCTGCTATTGATTGCGAGTTATTTTTTGGTTATGATTGCCATGTACAGCCTAGGACTACTGATTGCCAGTTTATGTAAAAATATGAAGATTGCTAATTTAGTTTGCAGCTTGGTCTACTTTCCGATGCTCTTTTTATCGGGAGCCGTGATTCCGTTTGAAATTTTTCCTAGTGGAATGCAAAAGGTTGCGAGTGTGCTTCCCCTAACTCAAGGGGTTCAGTTATTAAAAAGTGTTAGTCTCAATCAGCCGGTTGGACATCCGCAATTTGTTCTGAGTCTTTTGAGTGTGATCACGATCGTAGGATTTGGTTTGGCAGCAAAATTCTTTCGTTGGGAATAAAAAATAAAAGGGGGAGATTTCATGGAACAGGACTGTCAAAAGGTGGAGGAAAAACTTTATCGAATTGGGATGTTCTCCAAGATGAACCAAGTTACGATCAAAACGTTGCGATATTATGATGAAGTGGGGCTATTGCGGCCCCGTTTCATTGATCCAGATAACGGCTATCGCTATTATAGTTCAAGTCAGTTAGAACCACTGCATCGACTATTAGCGCTTCGTCGCATCGGCTATAGTATTGAGGAAATCAAACAGGTACAAGAGGGTGTAAGTGAGCAACGTATCTTGCAACGAAAGAAACAACAGCTACTGAAAGAAATTTCCGAACGGATGTCCATGTTATCTCAGATCGAGGGATACCTGCAACAAGATGAAGAAAATTATCATATGGTAATTAAAAAATTACCATCAGCTATCGTTGCATCGACGAGAAAAATTGTACCAAACTTTCAGGCGTTATTCTCAACAATTCCAGATATGGGTGAGCAGATGGAAAAAGCCGGTTGTGTCTGTGAGGTGCCAGAATATTGCTTTAATATTTATCATGACAATGAGTATAAAGAAGAGAATATTGATATTGAAGTTTGCGAAGCTGTCACTGAAATGAAAGAAGACGTTGGCAATTTGAAGTTTAAACGGATTGAAGAAGTTCCGGAAGCGGTTTGCACGATGCATAAAGGATCGTATGGCAATATTCCTAAAGCTTATGCGGCAGCGATCAGGTTCGTTGAAAACAACGGCTACGAAATTATTGATTCAGCGCGCGAAAACTATATTGATGGCATTTGGAATAAGGACAAAGAAGAGGATTGGTTGACTGAGATCCAGCTTCCCGTAAGAAAAGTTTGAAACAAAAAAAGAAATCTTTGTAAAAAAGGTTTCTTTTTTTATGATTTTGTTGAAGGATAATGACATTATACGATTGTTTGCGGTAGTTTGTTATGCTACGCTAGATTTAGCTCCAATGAAAGCGTTATATAAAAACAGAAAGAAGGAATGAAAATGGCAAAGGAACGTTTTGTAAGGGTTTATTCTCAAGGGAAATTAGACGCGATTATGATTTTTGTTGATCGTGAGACTGGAGTCAACTACCTTTTTAATAAGGTTGGCTATGCTGGTGGGTTAACCCCATTGTTGGATAAAGAGGGGAAACCAGTCATTACGCCGATTGAAGAATTAACCGAATAAGAAACAGCACTAGCAAACAAGCTTACGTTATACTCTTATGCTAAACTTTTAATATAGAGATATAGGATATCAGACCAACGAGCGTAATTAAGCAAAAAATAGTCAGTAATCAAGCTGAAAATACGAATTGCTGTGAGGTCAAAATTATCTTCTATACGCAAAGAAGCGAATTATTAATAGCAAGGAGTGTGTGTAATGCATGCTTGGGAAGCCATTCAAAAATCAGTAGATTATGTTGAAGAAAACATCAAAGAAGAATTAACGATTGAAAAATTAGCACAAGTGTCGTATTTGTCGCTGTATTATTTTCAAAAATTATTTAACCGATTAGTTGGTAAAACGGTGAATGAGTACATCAAAGCGAGGAGAGTCGCTAATGCGAAAGCGTTATTGAAATCCACGGATCAGAAAATCGTAGATATCGCTCTTGAATATGGTTTTAATAGCCATGAAACGTTTACGAAAGCATTTAAAGAGATTTATGGTGTTACTCCTGAGACCTATCGCAAAAATAACCTACTATTAACGGACTTCTTAAAACCAGATTTGTCAATGTACTATACGCTGGTGGATGAAGCTGTACCTCTGATGGTGGATGATATGGTATTAGAGGTAAATCGACGCAAAATAAGCACAATAGAGTACTATACAGGTATTTCTAGACAAATCAATTCTAGAGAAATGAACAAGGTTGGGGTCAATGTTTTAATCGAATTATGGAATGCGTTCCATGAAAAGAAAGAGACCATTCCCAATTTATTGAAAGATGGGCTTGAGATTGATTATTTTACAAGTGACACTACTCCTGGAAAAGTTCAGTATTTTGTGGGCGGTCAATCCGATGATAACGAGGTAGCAGGCTTCACTCAGTTTGGTATAGAACCTGGTGATTTTTATGTCTGCACATTCGAAGCAGAGAATTTTAAATACTTAGTAGAGGATGCTTTATATAAAGCAAATAAATATTTCTTTGAAACGTGGCTGCCGAGACATGGCATTGAAATGACGGATATGGAACCATTCTTGATTCAAAAATATGTAAATGTGACGGACGAGCCCAAAATCGAAATATGGATTAAGCCTACAAAAAAATAGTAACTAACGGATAAGCAAAGCTTCAGGTCAATTAGATGATCTGAAGCTTTTTTATGAAGAACTTCTGGCTGAAGCGGAACTATGTTAGTTCTTTTTTTCTTTACCAATTGAGAGTTCGGTTTCTTTATGAAGAACATATCCCCAAAAAATTCCAGTCAATTGTGTGATCAAAAAAAGCGCGATCAGCGGAATCGAAGCTACGAAGGGAGAGGATGTGTGATATAAACGAACTAACGGACTTTTTGAAAGAATAAGAGCGCAGCTCAGCAGTATATTGATGGCATTCCCAGATATCAATAAGGATAGTTGTTGAGTGATTTTGGCATAAAAGCCGATGATTACTGTGAGCACTAGGAATAGAAAAATTCCTACGATCGAATCAAAAAGGTAATCAATCGCTAATGAAAGATGGACATAAGGAATCAAATAGAAAATAAACGGTAATTGCATGATTCGTTTCTTGCTCATCACAGAGACCTCCCTGAAATATTTTTTTCTATGGTTATTTTATGACTGTTAAATAGTCAATACAACATAAAAGTCGAATTAAAACTTGATAATTAGGGTTATTTTATGTAGCTATCAACAAATCATTACCTGATTGGAACTAAATTTTTTCTTTTTAAAGTAAGTTTTTCGATTCTAAAAAAGAAAAGAAAGTTAAACTATGAATTTTATAAAAAGTCGAGTGTTGAGGGGATCTAATGACTGAAATAGGCAGAAATCTTTGTAAAATGCGACTGCGAAGCAAATAATAGCGCGATAGTTTTGCTTTACTATCTGAGAGATTGTGATAATATGATTAAAAATGGAGGGGTTATATGAATAAATTGCAAGATCGGTTTAACAAAAATGTATACGAAATCGCTGTCTCATTGATTCGTCAATTTGATGAAAAGGTCTCTGGCATTCCTAATATGTTGAAGTTGACATTAGGCGAGCCGGATTTTAATACCCCTGAGCATGTCAAAGAAGCAGGGCAGCAAGCGATCAAAGATAATTTCAGCCATTATACCGGTATGTCTGGCTTGATTGACGTTCGAGAAGCAGCGAGCCGTTTTTTATCTGAAAAATATACAGTCAATTATGAACCGACTACCGAGGTTTTAGTAACGGTAGGAGCAACTGAGGCATTATCGGCCAGCTTATTGTCTATTTTAGAGCCTGGGGATAAAGTATTGCTTCCGGCACCAACTTATCCTGGATACGAACCATTGATTTTATTGGCGGGTGCAGAGCCGATTTACATTGATACTCGAGAAACGGGATTTGTTTTAACACCTGAGCAGATCGATCAAGCGATGGCAAAGCATGGAGATAAGGTCAAAGCGATCATCATCACATCGCCATCAAATCCAACGGGAGTAGCTTATAATGAAGCAGAGGTTTCTGCGTTGAGTGAGACGTTGAAAAAGTACTCGATTTTTGTGATCAGCGATGAAATTTATAGTGAATTAAATTATGAGACGAAGCACGTTTCGTTTGGAAAATATTTGAGGGAACAAACGATCTTAATCAATGGCTTATCCAAATCTCACGCTATGACCGGCTGGCGTATCGGCTTTATTTTTGCACCGGCAGAGTTGACGGAGCAAATCATAAAAGTCCATCAGTATTTGGTGACAGCTGCATCAACGATCTCACAAAAGGCGGCGGTTCGAGCGCTAGTTCAAGGAATCTCCGATGCTGAGGGAATGAGAGAAGAGTATCGCGAACGGCGCGATTATGTATATCAAGTGATGACCAGACTGGGATTTGAAGTGGCTCGTCCTTCTGGCGCCTTTTATATCTTCGCTAAAATACCAGCAAATCTAGAGCAAGACTCGATGGCCTTCTGTATTGATTTAGCTGAAAAAAATCAATTAGCTATTATTCCAGGTATTGCCTTTGGTCCAGAAGGTGAAGGTTATGTTCGAATCAGTTATGCGGCTTCAATGGAAAATTTAATAGAAGCAATGAATCGCCTAACAGCATATGTAGAGAAATAGAAAGAAACGATCAAATCGAAAGGATTTGATCGTTTTTTTTATTTGTTCAAGTAATTGAATAGGCCACTGATTGTTTTGTCAGACAGGTTGAGTTCTTTACCATCAACCGTTGCACTCACCACACGATAATAGTCAGGCAGGTCTGGAACTTCTTTTAACTGTGCAGCAACAAAATCATTGGCAGCAGTATACGTTTTTTCTTTTTTTGAGTCATTCAATTCATAAGTGATTACTAACATTTTAATTCGCTTCTCTCGTTTGTAATTTTCATTGCATGGGTATTGTACAACAAAACTAATCATAAGTAAGTTATTTTGTCTTTACCAAATATTTACAGTTCTTTACGGATCATTTACATGCATTCAACATGATATTTACTTTTCATTGGTAAAGTAACCATGTACTAAAGATAAGGAATACGGCAAATAGAGTTGAGCCGATTTCTTAAAATGAATGCATTATCTATTATAAGGAGCGTACATGATGAAGAAAATTATTTTAGCATTAGCATTTTCAGGGATTATCTTAGCTGGATGTGGGACTGGCAGCGCAACGAAAGATTCTAGTTCAGCAAAAGAGGATACAGCGAAAATTACAGCAGTGGGTTCAACAGCCTTGCAGCCGTTAGTTGATGCGGCGCAAGAAAGCTACACTCAAGATCATCCAAATGTTCAAATCTCTGTTCAAGGGGGCGGCAGCGGCACTGGGTTAAGTCAAGTTGAGAGCGGCTCAGTAGAAATCGGTAACTCAGATGTTTTCGCTGAGGAAAAAGACGGTGTAGATGCTAGTAAATTAGTTGATCACAAAGTAGCAGTTGTTGGTTTTGTTCCAGTTGTTAATAAGGATGTTGGTGTAAAAGATATTACTAAACAGCAATTAATCGATATCTTTACAGGAAAAATCAAAAATTGGAAAGAGCTCGACGGAAAAGATGAAGCAATTCAAGTAGTGAACCGTGCGTCAGGCAGCGGCACTCGTGCGACTTTTGAAAAATGGGGATTAGACGGGAAAGAACCAATTCAGTCACAAGAACAGGATTCATCGGGAACGGTGAAAAAAATCGTGGCACAAACACCAGGTGCAATCAGTTACCTTGCGTTGTCTTATGTTGATGACAGCCTGCAAGCCTTGCAATTAGATGGTGTAACAGCGAATGACAAAAATATCACTACTAACAAATGGCCAATCTGGTCTTATGAACACATGTATACAAATGGGAAACCAGAAAAGGCATTAGCTGATTTCTTGAAATACATGACAAGCGATGACATACAATCGGGTCCAGTCAAAGAGTTAGGCTACTTGCCAATTACCTCAATGAAAGTAGAACGCTCTGCTGACGGTACAGTGAAATAAGAGTCTTCCAAGTGAAGAGAACATGATAGCTTCCCCAAATAAAAAAGGATCGCGGATTAGTCCGCGGTCCTTATTTGTTTGGCAATCTAAGAGTAAAGGTCGATCCAAGTTTCGGATGACTTTCGACTTCGACAGTACCACCAAGAATTTCGCTGTATTCCTTGACGATAGCAAGACCTAGTCCGGTTCCGCCTGAGTGTCGGGCACGAGCCTTATCTACACGATAAAAACGCTCGAAAATACGTTTTTGATCCTCTTTTGACATACCGATGCCATGATCTGTGACAGTTATTTCCAATTGTTCTCCTAAACGATAACCTAACTCGATCAAACTCCCTTCAGGAGAATACTGAATCGCATTTTCTAGAAGATTTTTAAGGATCGGCTGGAAAAAGGTCAAGCGCGTTTGGTAGAAACAATTTTCAGCGCCGTCAATTGTGACAGTAATTTGTTTGTTCTTTAGTAAATGCTCATATAGATCAATTTGCTGATGCAGAAAATAATTTAGTTCGATCGTTTGTCGATCTTCAGCTAGATCATCACTGTCTTTTGATAGTTCAATAATATCTTGAATCAATCGTTGTAAACGTTTTGCGTCGTTTTGCATAATGGTCAAGAATTCATCTGTCAATTCGGGGTCGTCTTTGGCACCATCTAGTAAGGTTTCTGTAAACCCTAATAAAGATGTTACCGGTGTTTTTAATTCGTGAGAAACATTTCCGACAAAATCACGCTGAATTTTTTCTAAGCGTCGAACATGGGTCAGGTCATAGACAGTTCCCATAACTTGATCCCCTTTGATTTCATTTTCGATATAGCGCAAACGAATATCTAGGTTCATGGAGCTTGGCAGTTTTGCCGAAATTTCCCGATGAACTTGATTTTTGTCCACTAGGACTTGTTGGATTAATTGAATAAATTTATTGTCCTCAATGATTTGCCAATAATAATGCTGGCTAGCACCACCGATTTGCAATAATTCTTCCATCGCTGGATTGATCATGATAAAACGTCCTTCGGTATCGATAATGAAAACACCGATGGTCAGCTCATGGAAGAGTGTTGAAAATTGCTCTTCAGTGGAGGTATACGCAGCGTAAGTTTCATTCAACTGCTCACTGATCTGATTGACTGTGATATAGAGCTCTTGCCATTGCGGCGAGTTTTGCATAATGTAATTACTTTTTTCTGGTTCTTTTAACATGCGCTGCAAGACCGGTAACACGGTTTCGATTGGTCGATTTCGTTGATAGGTCAAATAACAGATGATTAAATAAATAAACGCGTAAAATAAGAATAAGATAATAAAAATCGACCGCTGAAAGTTCCGTGTTTTCGGTTGAAAGGCGGAAGTTCTCTTTGCGACACGCAGAATCCCTACCGTTTCATTACCAGAGCGGATTGGCTGAGCAGTATATAGCAGTTCAGTTTTTAACGTAGTGCTGTAGCGAACCGATGAGCCGACAGCGTTGCTGCCTAAAACGATTTTTACTTCCGGCCGGTTCTCACGACTGCCTGAGAGATTTGGCTCGGTGCTATCAAAAATAATATTCCCTTTAGCATCTAATAACGTGATTCGATCATTTGCTTCTTTAGAAAAGCTCTCGATTGCAGCTCGATTACTATCTGAGTCGAGCTGCTCTACATTGAGTCGATGAATCATAAGCTCCCCATTGCTGGACAAGAATTCTTCTTGTTGCTCCAATAATTCTTTGGTGTAAAAATGATTGGCTAGTTTCCAACTGCCAAAAAAGAGCAGACAGATCAGCAGAAAGGGAATGAGATAGTCTAAGTGCTTGCGTTTCATTGGGCTGGTACCTGAAATTTATAACCAAAGCCCCGAACTGTCTGTAAGTATTGGGGATGCTTTGGATCAACCTCAATTTTCTCCCGCAGATGTGAAACATGGACATCCACGATCCGGCTTTGCCCAGAAAAATCATATTGCCAAATTCGGTCAAGCAGGGTGTCGCGGTCAATTACTCGTTCTTTACGTTTCATGAAATAAACGAGCAGCTCAAATTCCTTCGGTGTTAATTCGATTTTTTCATCACGGACAGTCACTTGATAGTTAGAAAGATCCGCCTTGATTTCGCCGGCTGTCAAGAATTCATGTTCAACAACTTCTTGGCGAGGCTCCACTCGCCGGAAGATAGCTTTCATCCGAGCTAATACTTCTCGTGGAGAAAATGGTTTAGTCAAGTAATCATCAGCACCAATTTCCAACCCTAAAATGCGATCAATAGCATCGTCTTTAGCAGTGAGCATTAAAATAGGTGTATCAATTTTTTCCTGGCGCAATTTTTTGGCGATTTCCAGACCATCCATCGATGGCAGCATGACGTCTAAAATAATGAAATCAAATTTTTCATTCAAGGCCAATTCATAGCCTTCTTTTCCGTCCTCGGCGGTAGTAACAGCGTACCCCTCTTTTTCTAAATTAAAGCTTAATAACTTTACGATCGAAAGCTCGTCGTCTACGACTAATACACGTTTCATAAGTGTCTCCTTTTTAAAAAACTTTTCATTTGTGAAAGACTATTTCCGTACCTGAATAAATGGTATAATGGGAAGGCAGTTTTGTCACCTATTTTCTATTAATTTGATGGGAGAAATAACGATGCTGGGAATTAGTGCTTGTTTAGGCGGCATAGCTTGTCGTTATGACGGCGGATCAAATGAAATCACAGAGTTGAAACATTTAGTTGATATGGGGCAAGCAATCATGATTTGCCCAGAAGTTTTAGGCGGCCTTCCGACACCTCGTTATCCCGCAGAGATACAAAGCGGCGATGGCTTTGATGTATGGAGAGGACAAGCGCGGGTTCTGGACAATAGAGGAAATGACCTAACAGAAGCTTTTAAACAAGGTGCGATTAAGGCTTATGAAGAATTACGGAAAATGCAGGTTACAGGTTTGGTCCTAAAAGAAAGAAGCCCATCTTGCGGCAGCGGCCGGGTCTATGATGGCAGTTTCTCGGGCACGCGAATCAAAGGTGCAGGCGTAGCAACAGCGTATTTTATCCAAAAGGGATTAACCGTTTATTCTGAAGAAAATTGGCAAGAAATGAGGATAACGTAATGGAGATCGAAAAAACGAATCGCATGAATGCGTTGTTTGAATTCTATGCGACGCTATTAACTGAAAAGCAAATGAACTATATGGAGTTGTATTATGCGGATGATTTTTCTTTAGGAGAAATCGCCGAGGAATATCAGGTGAGTCGACAAGCAGTTTATGATAATATCAAAAGAACTGAAAAAATCTTAGAAGACTACGAGCGCAAATTACATTTGTTCTCCGACTATATTGTTAGAGAAGAACAGCTGGATAAATTAGCGCTGTATGTAACAGAACATTATCCCAAAGATGAATTTTTGGCTGAAACAATTACTAGCATACAAGACATCGATGAGTAGATAGGGTATCAGTTTTATTTTACAGGTTGTTCTTTTATGCAGTCTATAGAACCAGATGATGAAATGACTAAAAAGATTTTTCTTAGGAGAAATTTTTACCTCGATAGGAGAAAGGAAAATAAGCAATGGCATTTGAAAGTTTGACACAGCGTCTACAAGATGCGATGGGGAAATTACGTAGAAAAGGAAAAGTTACCGAATCAGATATCACTGAAATGATGCGAGAAATTCGTCTCGCGTTATTAGAGGCCGATGTCAATTTACAAGTCGTGAAGCAATTTACCAAAGAAGTACGTACGCGTGCTCTAGGTACGGAAGTTATGGAAAGCTTGACGCCGGCACAACAGATCGTAAAAATCGTTGATGAAGAATTAACGAAGACATTAGGATCAGAAGCTGTGGGTATCGAAAAATCGCCAAAAATTCCGACCGTGATCATGATGGCTGGTCTGCAAGGGGCTGGTAAAACGACTTTTGCCGGAAAACTTGCTAACCAATTGATCAAAAATGAGAAAGCTCGTCCGTTAATGATCGCAGGCGATATTTACCGTCCAGCGGCTATTGACCAATTAAAAGTTTTAGGACAACAACTAAATGTTCCGGTCTTTGATATGGGGACAGAGGTTAGTCCAGTTGAGATTGTGCGTCAAGGGATGGAGCAAGCGCGCGAAAATAAAAATGACTATGTCTTGATCGATACAGCCGGTCGTTTGCATATTGATGAAGCTTTGATGGACGAATTGAAACAGATCAAAGAAATTGCACAGCCAAATGAGATTCTGTTAGTTGTTGATGCCATGACTGGTCAAGATGCGGTCAATGTAGCCCAAAGCTTTAATGAACAGTTGGGAATTACTGGTGTCGTTATTACTAAATTAGATGGCGATACACGTGGTGGTGCGGCGCTATCGATTCGTGCCGTGACTGGCGCACCAATTAAATTCATTGGTTCAGGTGAAAAGCTAACGGATCTAGAAGTCTTCCACCCAGATCGGATGTCTAGTCGAATCTTGGGCATGGGGGATATGCTGACCCTGATTGAAAAAGCGCAGCAAGATTATGACGAGAAAAAAGCAGAAGAACTTGCCCGCAAAATGAAGGAAAACAGTTTTGATTTCAATGACTTTATCGAGCAGTTGGATCAAGTAATGGGGATGGGACCAATCGAGGACCTTTTGAAAATGATCCCTGGAATGAGCCAAATGCCTGGTATTGAGAATGTCAAAGTTGATCCAAAGGATGTTGAGCGTAAAAAAGCGATGGTTTACTCGATGACACCAGCAGAACGGGAAAATCCCGATTTGTTGAATCCAAGCCGCCGTCGCCGTATTGCTGCCGGATCAGGAAACTCTGTGGTAGAGGTCAATCGCATGATCAAGCAGTTCAAGGAATCACGCAAAATGATGCAGCAAATGAGCAAAGGCAGTATGCCTGCGGGAATGGATCAAATGTTTGGCAATGGAATCAAAGGCAAGATGGGTAAGATGGCTATGAATCGTATGGTCAAGAAAAATAAGAAGAAGAAAAAGAAACGCAAATAGAAAAATGACGTCTGTCTCAAATAATGAGGCAGGCGTCATTTTTTTGCTCTTTAGAAATAAGGGGTGACTATAGGAAGAATCGCCAATGGTAAAGAAAGAACACACTGGCAAGACTTAAAAATAGGTATATTTGCGGTTCTCGTTTAGAAAATGCATGGATTTCTCTAGGGACCTTATTGATAATTTTTTGACTAAACGTCCAAATGAGAAAACCAAGGAGAGCGCCGAGTGTATTCATAAGTAGATCATCTACATCTGTTGCACGTCGGTTAAAAAGTTGGAGAATCTCGATCATTAATGAAAATTCGAAGCCTAACAATACGGTAACTTCTATTTTACGACATTGTTTCCAGATTAATGGCAATAAAAATCCTAATGGCGGAACATGATGATATTAAGAATATTTAACATGCCGACACCTGATTGAAAAGGAATAAAATTGATTTCACCAGGCCGAATTAATTCTGGATAACTGAAAATATCTTCAAGGGTTCCAACGCCAGTAAGAAGCTGTCTTCATGAACTCGTCTTGTGATAAAATTAAGTCAAAAAAGAGGAACAAATAATGGCTTATCCATCTGATTTAACAGACAAACAATGGCATAAAATTGAACATTTCTTTGA
>Ga0153985_1000003_pt1 | contig 88269 bp, 87 predicted proteins | sample TSGA069MetaG_FD_104715 | JGI IMG/M metagenome (GOLD analysis project Ga0153985, IMG submission 104715) | Attine ant fungus gardens microbial communities from Georgia, USA - TSGA069 MetaG | ecosystem: Host-associated > Fungi > Mycelium > Unclassified | place: USA: Georgia, Alexander Wildlife...
AAACAGGACCTTGGTGGTTATAGCAATACAGGATGAGAGAAAATGTTATTTATTTTTAATTTCAATGAACAAGTTAAAGAGTATCAATTTGATGCTTACAAAATATATTTTACGAGGAGAAATTAAAATGAAAAAACTTACTATTATCGTATTGGCACTAATCACTCTAGGAGCGACTTCGCAAATCGTCGAAAAAAATATCAACAAAGAAGAAGTCAAAACAGTCGTCACTACTAACCTTAAAGAAAACGACGAAAAGAACGACAACATTGATTACGGTCATGATGACGATCAAGAAAACACGCTAATAGAAAAAATTGGCTTCTAAATTCAACAGAAAACTTACTTATACAGAGGAGAAAATCAAAATGAATAATACAGAAACTATCGAAGCATTGGCGCTAAAAACAAACGAATCAACGATGACAATCGAAAACATCTTAAAAAGCTACGAACACTATTGCACTGAAAATATTACTCGTTACTCCAGAAAACACTTGGTTGCAATCGTCGACTTTATCGCCGCTGAAACACATTTACCAGAAGAAACTTGCACAAATGTCATGACTCCGTTCTTTGACTTAGTAAAAGGCGAAATCAAACATAAATTCTTTTAACCTGCAAAAATACAACTGAAAAAAGGAGAAATTTAAAATGAAAAAACTTACTATTATCGCATTGGCACTAATCACTCTAGGAGTGACCTCGCAAATCGTCGAAAAGAACATCGACAAAGAAGAGGTCAAAACAGTCGTCACTACTAACCTCAAAGAGAATGACGAAAAAGAAGATCAGATCGATTACGGTCACGATAACGACCAAGAAAATACTTTATTAGAAAAGATTGGCTTTTAACTGACAGCTAATTCGGGCTAAGGTATCATCTGAAAAAAACTTCATTCTCATTACGCAGACGATTAAGTTAAACTGCTTGTCCATAAATTTTTCAACAAACCTCATATCTCTAAACTCGCAAAAAAGCGCCGAGGGAAAATTCCTCGGCGCTTCTATACTTTATTCTTATGGATAAATACGATTTAACAAACGAGGAAATGGGATAGCTTCACGTACGTGGTCAATCCCTGAAATAAAGGTAATCGTTCGTTCAAGCCCCAGACCAAAACCTGAATGCGGCACAGTACCATATTTACGTAAATCTAAATACCATGAGTATTCTTCTTCGTTTAGACCCGCTTCGCGAATTTGTTCCAGCAAGAAATCATAATCCGTTGCACGTTCTGATCCTCCAATGATTTCCCCATAGCCTTCTGGTGCAATCAAGTCCGCACAGATAACAACATCATCACGCGTTGGATGTGGTTTCATGTAAAAAGGTTTGATTGCTTTCGGATAATTCAAAATGAAGACCGGCCGGTCAAACGAATTGGCAATAAACGTTTCATGTGGCGAACCAAAATCATCGCCCCATTCAATGTCATCAAAGCCGTTTTTCTTCAACAATTCCACAGCTTCATCATAAGAGATACGCGGAAACGGAAGTTTCGTATAATTCTTCAAAATTTCTTTATCGCGGTCTAAGACATCCAAAGCATAATCGCAATTATCTAGAACGCTTTGAACAAGAAAAGCAACATATTGCTCTTGAACCTCTAAACTGTCTTCTTGATGCATGAAGGCCATTTCTGGCTCGATCATCCAAAATTCGATCAAGTGGCGTCGAGTTTTCGATTTTTCTGCACGGAAAGTTGGCCCAAATGAGAAAACTTTACCTAGTGCCATCGCCGCAGCTTCCATGTACAATTGACCACTTTGAGATAAATACGCTTTGTGATCAAAATAATTCGTTTCAAATAAGTCGCTTGTGCCTTCAGGCGCTGAACCTGTCAAAATCGGTGGATCAACTTTTACAAACCCATTATTATTGAAGAATTCATAAGTTGCACGGATCACTTCGTTACGAATCAACATGATTGCGTGTTGTTGTGATGAACGCAACCATAAATGACGATGATCCATTAAGAAGTCCACACCATGTTCTTTTGGTGTAATTGGGTAATCATGGCTTTCACCGATTACTTCGATCTCTTTCACACCTAGTTCATAACCAAATTTTGAACGCGTATCTTCCCGAATTTCTCCAGTTACAATGATTGACGTTTCCTGTGTCAACTCTTTAGCTAAATGAAAGACCTCTTCAGATACTTCACTTTTTACAACTACGGCTTGAAAATATGCTGTTCCATCACGCAATTGTAAAAAAGAGATTTTTCCGCTTGAACGCTTATTAGCGACCCAAGCGCCGATTTTTACTGTTTCGCCAACATGATTCTTGGCATCGATGATTTGAATTTGTTCCACAAATGTCTCTCCTAACATATTTATCCCGAAATAATGTTTTACTTCTTACTATTTTCGATAAAACGACGAATCCGCACGACTGCTTCTTCTAAGTCCTCCATGCTGGCTGAATAACTCATCCGCACACTGTCGGCTGATCCAAAACCTTCACCTGTTACTAACGCAACATGTTCTTGTTCCAACAAGTCGTTGACCCAAGTTGTCACATTATCATAACCACCCATTTTCATTGCTTCCTTGATATTCGGAAACAGATAGAATGCCCCTTGTGGTTTTTTCAACTTGAATCCCGGTAAATCAGCGACCTTAGGATAGATGGTATTCAAGCGTTCTTCAAAGGCTTTCCGCATTTTTTCCGCAGTCTCCTGTTCACCAGCTAGGGCTTCAGCTGCAGCGACTTGGCTTACGGATGTTGGATTACTAGTCGCCTGAGAAGCGATTGATGTCATGCCGCCGATAATTTCAGCGTTCCCAATCGCATAACCTATTCGCCAACCAGTCATCGAATAAGTTTTTGATACCCCGTTGATGATTACCGTATGATGGAAAATCTCGTCAGATAAAGAAGCTATATGCGGTGCTTCGTTTCCATTATAAACAAGATGATCATAAATATCATCTGAGACAATCAACAACTCGTGACGAACTGCCCATTCGCCGATTTCCCGCAATTCATCCTCAGTATAGATCATTCCTGTAGGATTCGATGGTGAATTAAGGATGATCGCCTTCGTTTTCTCAGTACGGGCATCCTCAAGCTGGTCAACCGTTATCTTGTAATCATTATCTTGATCACCTGTAACAAAGACTGGATTTCCTTCAGCCAATTTAACTTGCTCCCCGTAGCTCACCCAATAAGGAACGGGAATAATCACTTCGTCTCCATCATCCAAAATCGTTTGGAACAATGTATACAACGCAAATTTTGCGCCGCTGGTCACAATAATATTTTTCGGTTCGATCGTCAGATCATAATTTTTTTTAGTAAAATCGACAATCGCAGACTTCAATTCAGGTGTTCCACCAGAAGCAGTATAAAAGCTGACCTTGCCGCTCTTGATCCCGTCAATCGCTGCTTGCTCGATATTTTCCGGTGTAGTAAAATCCGGTTCTCCAACAGTCAAGCTAATGACATCTAATCCTTGGGCTTTCAACTCTTTGGCTTTGGCGGTCGCTGCTAAAGTGACGGACGGTTCTAAGTTTGTTACACGCTGTGATAATTTCATAACTGATAACTCCCCTACCAAGTTTTTTTAGATTTCTTTGATGACTTTGATCGTCTTGCCGTCATCGAATGCCAGCAAGTAATAATGAATCGCGCCTTGATCGTCTTTTGCGGTAATCTCCCAAACTGTTTGATCACGATAAATACCTAAGTTGGCTTTCTCAAAGATCATATCTGGATTATCATTCTCAAAGCGTTTTTCTGCTTGTTGTTCTGTCAGCCCATCTTTTTGATCGAGGACGCGAATCTTTTCTCCCGATTTAGGAACAATCACAATGATTGCTTCGCCCTTGTTGCTTTCACCGGTAACCGTAAAATAAGTTTTCTCACGATTGAACCAATAGAAGCGATCGACCGTCTTTAAATCGGCATATTTTTCTGCCATCTGAACAGCCTCTTTTTTGGCTTGGTGCATCGGACGATTTGATCGAATAAAAATCATGGTTGCTGCCACGATAATAATCAGTAGAAAAGTCACGATTCCTAATAGCCAACGATTAAGCTTTTTTTGTCTTGCACTATTCGTATCCAAAATCATACTCCTCTCAGACAAGCTACATTATACCAAAAGAAGAGCTCTCCCTCATTAATTCTCTTCACTTTTGTCAGAATTTAAAAATTGATCTGTCTCCAGTAAAATTTCTTCCATCGGCAACTGTCTGATCGGCAATTCTTTTGGCAGTGCCTTCCGCAGTTTTTCACCATATTTCGCAGTGATGAAACGTTGATCTAGCAAAAGCATAACACCCTTATCCTGATCCGATCGAATCAGGCGCCCTAATGCTTGGCGTAAGCGTAATGCTGCATGCGGTACGGCTTCTTGGAAAAATGGATTAATCCCTTCCGCTTCTAAAAAATCGTTGCGAGCCTTGACTTGCGGGCGCTGCGGATTTTCAAACGGTAAACGCGTAACGATTAAGATCTGCAGAATCTCTCCTGGCAAATCAATCCCTTCCCAAAAACTGTCAGCACCAAATAACAGTGCATCTTTCGAAAGTAAGAAACGTTTTAACAACTTTTCACGACTGCCGCCGATTCCTTGAGCCAAAACCTCTCTTCCTTCATTTAATAAAGGAACACGCACTCGCTGATAAACACGATTTAAGATATCATGAGAAGTGAATAATACTAAGATTGGCCGCTTCTGATTTTCCGCCATTTTATGAACCACATTGGCGACATAGTTCGCGTATTGATCTGGAGAAGTGGATTGAATACTGATGCTATTTGTTGGTAAATACAAACGAGCTTGCTCAGCATAGTCGTAAGGACTGCTGATAATCTTCAGAGCAGAGTCTGAGATTCCCCAACGTTTGGCGAAGTAATGACGGTCACTGCCGATTTTTAACGTTCCACCTAAATAGAGAATCTGCTGATAGCTTTCGTACCACTTTGTATGGCCAATCAGTGACGCTTCTAGATTTTGTACTTGAAACATTTTTCGCTTGGCGTTAAACCAATGAATATAGCGGGCATCCCATTTTTCACTAAAGGTCTCAAAAGCGATTTGTTGTTGCATCAAGCTGTCCAATAAAGCTTGAAGATCGCTCCATTCCGCTTGCTCTTTAATGCTAAAAGTCTCTTTATACATCGTAAAGTATCCTTGCATCTGTTCCCCTAACGTCAAGGCATCATGATACAAACGTCCGATCCGTTGCAAAACTTGTTCACCTGCTAAAGATAATTGATCGATCATTTCTTTTGTAATCAATCGTTCTTCTTGGGTAGGATACTCTTCTTTGAAAATTTGATAAAAATCGGTCAAATCTTCATTCAACTCCTGTAATACATCTTGAAAAATTTCAAGAGTATGCTGCGTCTGATGATCTTTTTGGACCAACGCTTGCCAAACGGAGAATGATTGATCGTCCAGCAGACGATTAAACATCCGCTGGATCGCCAAAAGATTAAATTGTTGGGTATTGATTTTTTCCAATACTCGATTCAAATGATGTGCTTCATCGATGATCAGATACGGACTTTTCGGCAGCTGAGGTGTCTGTCTTTGATCCTCTTGTGCTAAATAAGCATGATTGGTAACGATCAAGTTGCTTTGAGCCAATTTTTCCTGACGATGACGAATAAAGTCTGCATGATAAAAGGGACTGTTGGGATTTAGCGTATGAGTTCCTAAATGAGAGACTTCTTTCCAGAATGGATGCTTCAAACTAGTCATATTCAATTCATCGAAATCCCCAGTTTCTGTCTGTGTCAGCCAAACAAGCAGAGCCATCTGATAAAAGGTATATTGTTTTTGTTCCGATTTCTTTTGGAAACTTTGATAAAAACGCTCTAGGTCAATATAATGACGGCTGCTTTTCATCACTACCGCCTGCAGCGGCTGATCCAATAAACGATTAATCAGTGGTAAATCATGGTCTAAAATCTGCTCTTGCAGCAACAACGATACTGTACTAACAACTATAGGCTTTTCTGGAGTAGCCAAAAAACTCATTGGCAGCAAGTAACCCAGCGTCTTCCCGATGCCAGTCGCTGCTTCTACCAAAATATTTTTATCATCCTTTTTATTGAAAAAATCATATACTAAATTCATTAAACGAGCTTGCTCTTTACGGAAATCCAACTCACCTTGATAAACTTTTTCCTTCGCCTTACGTGAACGAGGATACGCCTTGGTTCCAAAATAATTCTCGGAAAAGAGGGAAACACTTTTTTTACGCAAAGCCAAACCGTGAATAATAGCTATATCTTTTGATAATGGTTTTGGATTTACTTGCATCTCGGTCAAACAATCTTGCAGATAAGCTTTTGTTTGAAAAGCCATCTGATCAGCAGTATCAATAATTTTTTCTAATGTAATGATTGGCAATTCTTTTATTTTCGCTTCCAGATGTAAGAGTAATTGAGCGGTTACATCTGCATCACTATCAGCCTGATGAGGATTCTCATGCACTAAATTTAATTCTTCAGCTAAATCCTTCAAACGAAAACTCAAAGAAGTGGGCATAAACACCTGCGCTAGTTCCACTGTATCAATTCCAGAAATTGTTAACGGCGGCATACCGCACCGTTCTAGTTCATTACTTAAAAAAGGATAGTCAAAGTGAATATTATGAGCCACAAAGACAGTATCTTCTAACAAATTAGTGATCGTTTGAGCCACATCTTCAAAATATGGTGCCTTTCGAATTCGCTGATTAGTGATTCCCGTCAGCGTTTGAATTTGTCCAGGAATAGTTTGATCTGGATTGATATCCGTCGAAAAATGAGTCACGATCTTGCCATCTTCGATCAGAACGCAACCAAATTGAATGATCCGATCCGTTTTGGGGTCAGTTCCTGTCGTTTCGATATCTACGACCGCATAATTTTTCTTCACACTCACCCCTCCTTCCTCACGCATTATATCTGAATAGTACCACTTTCTACAAGAAAGTTCTTTGGATAAAACGGTTTCAATCAGAATTGAACTTACAACTATTTATTTTTTAAGAAATCCTTATTCCAAATCTTTTAAAAATATGTCGATTGTCACTATACGTAAGATCCCCAAAATGACACCTGCATATCTTATTTACTAAAAAAGTTCATAAAAAAAAGCCAGATGCTTCCGCATCTGGCGTAAAAGTCTACTATAATTAAGCTTTGTTAACGTTTGTAGCTTGAGGTCCACGTTGGCCTTCTTCAACGTCGAAAGTCACTGCTTGACCTTCTTCTAAAGTTTTGAAGCCGTCGCCTTGGATTGCTGAGAAATGTACGAATACGTCGTTTCCGTTTTCAGCAGTGATAAATCCGTAGCCTTTTTCTGAGTTGAACCATTTTACTGTACCTTGTTCCATGTTAAACATCCTCCTAGGATAAAAATTAGTTTGTAATTACTTGAATGGTGAAATAGGAAAGATGTTGTCTGAAACAAACTTGCCAATATTACCGTACAAAAACTACAATTAGAAGTATAACACAGATAAAGCGATAACACTAGGTTATCGCTTAAAAAAATTTTTCTTAATATATTTGAAATATTTAAGCACTAATACCGTAGAATCGCCAATAAGCTTTTCTCATCGGGGGCATCCTTTTGGTCTAGAACAAAGACCTGTCCACCATTTTTGATAACATTATCAGCAATTTCATTGAGCACCTGACGACGGTCATATTCCACATCTGGATCTTCCCCATAACCATCAACCAGATTTGAAGTTGCGATAAACAAATGAGAAACTTTGCCCTCTTTTGCAGCTGGTACGATATCAACTAATTGATCAATAAACTTTCTGTTGATTAATTTTTGATAGGTTTGTGTTTCAAGCTCTGCTAATTGATCAGAAAGTTTTTGTGTTTCTTGTCTGATTTCATTAATATTGGCTTGTGCTGGCGAACCATTGATCGCTGCTTTATCTGAGTAATGTGGATTCTTCGCAATTTTTTTAAATTGTGTTTGATTTTCTGGCAAAGCAAAAAGATACAGTGGTAATTGATCCGGATTATCTAATTCTTTTAAGAAATTATCGACGGCTTGGTAATAGTTCACCCAGTCAATCTCGACTTCTTCATCCTTTGCGTTCACACCATGAAAGCTGCCAACCTCACCACCGCGAGCTGATACATTTAAGCTTCCGCCAGTCAGTTCATCTCCTAAAGCAGTGACAATGTCTTTCGGTGCACCTTCTGGAAGTTCGATCTCGCTAACTTCTTTATTACGAACAAAATAAAGTTTCATGGAGTCTCTATTCAGTGCCATCAAATAATACGGGTAGTTAAACTGAGTATTTTTGATGATTGCCAATAAATATGGCAAGTCACTTACGTAATATTGATCGTCGACTGTGATACTTAAGCGATGAACATATATATCGTCTGAGGTCAAAATCACGGCAACACTTTTAGTTCCGCTGCGCCAAAAATCTCCGTCGGTTAATAATTGATCGATTTTTTCTCGGAATGGTTCAAAGCTGTGATCAGTGTACTTCTTCTCAAAGCGCCGTTTCGCTTCTTTAGCAAAATTTTTAAACATAATTTGATCTTTTTCAACATCCTGATGCGCATGGTGAGTGTTTAGCATAAACGTGATAAACGGACCTGATGCTTCTTCTGAAGTCAATTCAGTTAGTAACTTTTTACTGATATTTGCCATAAATGTACCCTCCTATTTAATCTTCCACCCCAAGTGTACCATAGCTCCTAAATTCCTTAAAATGAAACGCAACCCTTACATTTTGTAAATATATCGTAAAATTTCAACGGAATTTGCATAAGTTTTTTCTAATTCATTTCTTAGTGATTAACAAACAGCTATTCATGAATTCATTGACTGTATGCTTTATCATGAAATTATACCAATTATCCCGAATTGGTTTTTCATACTTACTCCTACCAAGAGTAAATAACAACCTTCATTTCCACCATAGTGACGGCTATGGTGGTTTTTTTGTGCTCTGCTTTCCATTTTTAATACATACATGCCTACAATCATACGAGTTCATTTTTTTGAGACTCATTAAATTTAAGCGCCAACATAAAAAGATTTGTTCGCGTTTCCAAGTTTTGCTACACTGAAGATAATAAGTCAAAGGAGCATATCATGAAGACTGCTGAAGAAATGTATCAATTTTGTAAAGACTCTGGACTGTTTTCGGGAGCCGATCCGCAATGGGGGATCAGACTTTTTTCCACCCTTGAGAAACATTTACGTCCTGAAGAAGAGGTTTTAGTTTGTTTTATTGGGGTTCACAATCGGCGCTCCGCAACGAAAAATGATGGTTTTTTCGCCTATGCTCTGACCAATCACCGATTTATGCTCGGGCAGAAAAAAATGATCGGTGATACATTTAAAGTGATTCCCTTATCCAATCTTCAAGACCTGCAATTAACGAAAGAAAGTAGTTTAGATATCCTAGAGATTACTTCTCTAGAAGGGGTCACTAAAATCGTTTTGACCGAATCGGAGGCACCAATTGTTTTAGCAAAGTTGAAAGAAAATTTAACCCCTATTCCACAAAAGAGTCCGAATGAATCACTCAGTAAAGCAGAACAACTCTTAAAGATGAAAGATTTACTTGATCAAGGAATCTTGACAGAAGAGGAGTTTACTAAAATCAAGGAAGATATCCTTAAATAGAAAAACTGTCTAGGAAAAATCTCCTAGACAGTTTTTTTATTGGATCGCGGCCTTTCCAGTCTCACGTGTTCGAATGCGAATCACTTCTTCAATCGGATAAACAAATATCTTTCCTGTTCCACATTCCTCCGATTGACAGGTTTCTAAAATTAGATCAATTACTCGTTCTACATCTTCATCCGCTAAAATAAAGCTCACTGAAACCTTTGGCAATAAGGTAGTGATAATTTCTTGTCCACGCACATACGTTTTCTGCCCTTTCTGCAATCCACAGCCGAGCACTTGGCTGACCGTCATACCATTTACCTCTATTTCCTGATCAATCACCGCTTTGATTGCTTCTAATTTTTCTTGTCTAATAATTGCTTCAACTTTTTTCATCGCGTTCTCCTTACTGTTGACTTTAAGAATCCATTCCCATAAATGTCGGATAAGCATTTTCATCATGCTCGATCTGATCTAACCCTAACGCCTCTTCCTGTTGTGATACCCGAATTGGCATGAAGACTCTAATCAACGAAATAATCAAATAGCTAGCTACCCCAGCAAAAACTAATGTAAAGAGTACACTTTCGATTTGCGCGATAAACAGATGCGTTTCACCGTAAATCAAACCTACTCTACCGCCAACTGAAGGATCTGCGAAAATTCCTGTTACGATTCCGCCAAAGATCCCGCCGACACCATGGCAGCCAAATGCATCCAACGCATCATCAAATCCAAGTTTCTGTTTAATGACTGAAATAAAGAAATAGCAGAAAGGACTTACTAAAACACCTATTAACAAGCTCGACCAAATCGATACAAAACCGGCACCTGGTGTTATGGCTACCAACCCCACAACAGCGCCTGTACATGCACCAACAACAGTCGGTTTGCCATTTAGTACTTTTTCAATCAACATCCACGATAACATGGCACACGCTGCCGCTGTATTCGTAGTAATCATCGCGTGAATTGCCAATCCGTCAGCTGCTAAAGCTGACCCGCCATTAAAACCAAACCAGCCGAACCATAATAGCCCTGTTCCTAAAACAACAAAGGGAACATTGTGAGGCCTATAGTCACCGAGATGATATTCGCGTCGGCGGCCTAATACGATGGCCAACACCAAACCAGAGATTCCTGAACTGATATGAACAACATTTCCACCTGCAAAATCAATCGAACCGATCTTATCAAGGAAGCCGCCGCCCCAAACCATATGTGCCATAGGGAAATATACTACGACTAACCAAATGGCAATAAATAAGAAAATAGCGGAAAATCGCATCCGACCAGCAACTGATCCTGTTAAAATTGCTGTGGTTATAAGAGCGAACATCATTTGAAAGAAAGCAAACAGCCCTTCTGGAATCCCATCACCCTTCGTCATGGAAATTCCTTTGAAAAATACCTTATCTAAGTTACCAATAAAATCTCCGCCGCCGCTGAATGATAGAGAATAACCAAGGACCACCCAAATCAAGGAAGCCAATCCCATCGTACAGATTACCATCATCATCGTGTTCAGAATGTTTTTTCGTCGTTCCAATCCACCGTAGAAAAAAGCCAATGCGGGGGTCATAAGAAAAACTAATCCTGAACAAATCAAAATAAATGCAATATTTGCTGCCATCAAATCACTCCATTTCTTTTATGTTAAGTATTCTAACATCAAATTCAAATAAAAAAAGCATTTCATCTCATTTTTTTCATTTAATTCTAATTTCATCACTTTTCGTGTCAGAAAACCTGACAAAAAAAGAGCAGGGAAGAATTCCTGCTCTTACAATTCATGATATTCTTTGTAAACATCTTGTTTCTTTAATCCATGCCGTTTTGCCACCATCTTGATAGCTTCCTTAGATACAGTACCTTCCGCAATCAGCACTTCAACTTGTTCTTTTAGCGACCCCTCGGAAATCTCCTCTTCAACTATCTCTGTTGCTCCTGAAACTAGTAAACAGCATTCGCCTTTTAAAGAGTGCTCTGACAAGTATTCAATTAACTCTTCTACTGTTCCTCGTAAATATTCCTCATAAAGCTTGGTTAATTCACGACAAATTACGACTTCACGATTTCCCAAAACCTCTGAGATATTTTTTAATGTCTCTTTAACACGATGCGGCGACTCGTAAAATATCAATGTTGCCATTTGATTCTTCAGGTCTTCCAATTCCTTTTTCTGAACACTTCTCTTCCGTTGCAAAAAACCATAGAAAAAGAAAGGTTGCGGCAATAATCCTGAAGCAATCAGCGCCGTCATTCCAGCAGTTGCTCCTGGTAAAGACACAACAGGGATATTTCTTTCAATACAAGCCACGACCAATTCGTGGCCAGGATCACTGATAGATGGCATGCCTGCATCGCTCACCTGAGCAATTGATTTCCCGCTTTCTAAAAAATCCAATAATTCTGGAATACGTTCATTATAGTTATGTTCATGCAAACTTTTTTGAGGTACTTTTACTTCAAAATGGTTCAACAATTTTTGTGTATTCCTTGTATCTTCACTTGCAATCAAGTCAACTGTCTGCATTGTCTTAACTCCACGAAAAGTCATATCTTCCAGATTACCGATTGGCGTCGGTACTAGATACAATTTCCCGACTTGCTGTGCAAAACTTTTCTGAACCTTCACAGTCATTCTCCTAACTCCGTTTAAGGTAATTGCTTTTTACTGAAACATAATAATTTTAATCACTCTCTGTCAAACTCAATTTAGTATTTGAAGAAAGACTAATAAAAAAGCGAGTGCGACATAAGCAGCGTCACACCCACTATTACTGAATAAAGCGTCTCGGAAGCAGCTTCATCTGGAACACTTTTCAATTTACTTTTGTTTACTCTCACGATAAATCACATCTAAACAAAACGCACAGGGTTCATCCTGTTCGCGTCTCGATCCATATAGCAAATTACAAACATGAAAGCCATCTTCATAAATTTTTTCAAGATTCAAACGAGACTCCGATAATTCTTGCCGTTCATCTAAGACAGGGGATTTCTTTTCATCAATCTCACGAATCCGTTCCCGCAATCGTTCATTTTCCATCTCTAACGTAGCATTTTTCTCAACGAGTTCAAGTAACGTTTCTTTCATAGAGACTAAATCTTCGAGATTTTTATTCATGTCCTGCTCTAATTGATTCAAGCCATCATACAAGGAACGTCGATCCATCATGATAAATCACCTGCTTCAACGAGTTCTTGATAATCAAAATCCACCGTTGCATCACGACCGAACAATCGAACTTTCACTACTTTGCTTAGTAGATTTAAGCCAATTACCTTGCCGCGTCCTTCAGGTGTGTTAATTTCTTTGCCGTAATCAGGCATTTCTTTTTTCGCCGCCTCGTATTCACTGTTTTCATATTTCAAACAGCACATCAAACGACCGCAAAGCCCAGAAATTTTCGTTGGATTCAACGATAGTCCTTGATCTTTAGCCATTTTTATTGAAACAGGAATAAAATCGCCTAAAAAAGTTGAACAGCATAGAGGGCGACCGCAGGGGCCGATACCGCCTAAAATTTTCGCTTCATCGCGAACACCGATTTGCCGTAATTCGATCCGCGTGCGGAAAACACCGGCTAAATCTTTTACTAGCTCACGAAAATCAATCCGTCCGTCCGCGGTAAAATAAAAGATCATTTTACTGCGATCAAAGGTATATTCTACTTGGATCAGCTTCATCTCTAATTCATGAGAGCGTATTTTTTCTTTGGCGATCTTGAAAGCGGACTCTGCGTCTAATTCATTTTGCGCCACTTTCTTTAATTCCTTATCAGATGCTTTATGTAAAATCATTTTTAAATCATCTGATAAATCGTTTTTCGCTATTTCTATTTTTGGAATTGCCACTGTCGCAATCTGGTGCGCCTGCTGCGACTCGACCAAGACTTTATCATTATAAAAATATTCGCTTTTACCTGACGCATAATAATAAATATGCCCCGCATCACGAAAACGAACACCCACAACTTCAACCATGGTTCTCCCTACTCTCTTAAATAACGCTAAGCAAAAACAATGCGCAACGTTATTTGTTCTGCGATATTTTGAAATGATACGTTCGCTTCTATTTTCTGACTGGCAGATAAAACTTCTTCCAATAGGTAATTGTACGCCTTTAGGTCTGTTTGGTTTTGTTTCATCACTTGATCACGTTTTTCTTTAACAAAATACGCTAACATTTCAAAGGCAAATTGCTGTTGCGTTTTGTCCTTAAATGTCTTTACCAATTTTTTTTGAACGTAGATAAAAGCTTGCGGATCATTTTTTCCGAGATAATTAAACCATTGAATAACAACATCTCTAGCTTCATTAAACCATTCATCTTTTGAGATTTCAACAGCTTTTCCATAACTATTTGTTAAATTTGCTAATAGTTTCGCGGTTTTTGCAGGGATTTGTTCCGATTCCAAACGAGATTGCAAGCGCGCTGTGGACAACGCTTGGAAATGAATGATCTGGCAACGAGAACGGATCGTAGGCAATATTTTACCTAAAGATTGGGTCTCTAAAATAATCATAAAGTTAGCTGGTGGTTCTTCTAAAAATTTCAATAAACTGTTAGCAGAATTTGAATTCATTTTCTCTGCTTGGTGAATGATCACAACTTTTTTCGCAGATTCAAAGCCGCTCTTAGCTAATTCGCTTTGCAGTGCACGAATTTGATCGACCTTGATTGATTGGCCGTCAGGTTCGATCTCCACTACATCGGGGTGATCTTTACTAGTTATTCGCAGACAATTATTGCATTTTTCGCAAGGCATTCCTTCTTGTAAATCTAAACAAAACAGATGCTTGACAAACCATAATGCCAATTCCGCTTTGCCGGTCCCTTGATCGCCTTCAAAAAGATAAGCATGGGCCAATCGCCCATGCTCAAAACTATTTTGCAGTTGACGAAAAACGATGGGTTGAATTGTCTGAAGTCTTTGTGCTTCTTCCATTCTAATATTGATGGAAGCCTTCGACTGGCAAGACAAATACTGTCGCACCGCCGACTTCAACTTCAACAGGATAAGGGACTTGTCCGTCTAATGAAATATCCAATGTTACTGGTGTAGTAACGTATTGTGTACGCGCCTGACACGTTTCTTTAATTAAGGCTAAAGCATCTTCTACTCGTTCATCTTCAATCCCGATGATGAACGTACTATTCCCGGCTTTCAAAAAGCCGCCGGTAGAAGAAAGTTTAGTTGCTCGAATATTGGCATCGATAAATTCATTGGCTAAGCGGTTAGAGTCTTTGTCTTGAACGATCGCTAAAATAAGTTTCATAGTTTACACCTCTCATGATTGAAAATAGTCTGGACAACGTGTCAACAATTCGTAAAAACAATCTCTCACGACTTCGTCTAAACGTTTCCGAGCATCGATTTTTATGATCCGATCTGGATTTGCCTCTGCTAATTTTAAATAAGCATGTCGGACCCTTTGATGAAATTGTAACCCTTCCGAGTCCAAACGGTCAATTTGATTGGTTCGGTTCTTCATGATTCGTTGTAATCCAGTATCTGAATCAACATCCAAATATAGTGTAACATCAGGAGTTGTGCCTTCAATCGCAAATTCATTGATCTTAGCTACCTCTTCCATGCCGATTCCTCTTCCAGCACCTTGATAAGCTAACGAGCTATCTACAAAGCGATCACATAAAACAATTTTATCTGCGTCTAGAGCAGGCCATACTTTTTCGATCAAATGCTGGCGACGCGCCGCTGCGTAAAGCAACGCCTCCGTTCGATCGTCCATTCGATCATTACTTGGGTCCAGGATCACGTGACGAATTTTTTCAGCGATCGGTATGCCTCCAGGTTCTCTTGTTTTGACGATTGATCGTTTCGCCGTTAATTGTAGTTTTGGATAAAGTTCATTCAGCACACTAGTTTTTCCCGCGCCGTCTGGTCCTTCTATCGTAATAAATAATCCGTTCACTTTTTTGTCCCCCAAATAAAATTGATCTTCTATCGCTTTTTCAAAAAAACACCGCGAAATCTTTATAATTCACGGCGTCCTTCCACTGCTTTTAACAAAGTGATCTCATCAGCATATTCAATATCGCTCCCTACTGACAATCCGTGAGCCAGTCGAGTAACTTTGATTCCTGCTGGTTTAATCAAACGAGATAAGTACATCGCGGTGGCTTCACCTTCAGTTGTAGCATTAGTCGCGATAATTACTTCCTTGATCTCATCATCGTGTAGACGTTTAATCAACGGCGCGATATTAATATCTTCTGGTCCAGTGCCTTCCATTGGCGACAACACACCATGGAGCACATGATATAGTCCGTGATATTCTCGCACTTTTTCCATTGACATCACATCTTTTGGTTCTTCGACAACTAAGATCGTACTTCGGTCTCTCGTCACGTCCGAACAAATCTCACACGGGTCCTCTTCCGTGATATTCCCGCAAACACTGCAAAAGCGCAGGTCACGTTTAACGCTGATCAATGAACGAGCAAATTCATTCACTGACTCATCTTTCATATCGATCGTGAAAAACGCCAGACGGGTTGCGGTTTTTTGACCGATCCCTGGCAATTTCATATAACTCTCGATCAGCTTAGCAATTGGTTCTGGATATTGCATCTTGTTCTTCCTCCCAGACCAAAGTCACTTACATTCCAGGAAGTCCTTTTGTATACTTGCCCATTGTTTGATCGGTTTCTTTGGTAATTTTTGTTATTGCATCATTGACTGCTAATACAATCATATCTTGTAGCATTTCTGGATCTTCTGGATCAATCAACTCAGGATTAATCACCATCGTCTTCATGCTTTTATCTCCAGTGAATGTCACTGTAACTAAGTTGTTAGTTGAACTGCCAGTGAATTCTTTCGCATTCAACGCATCTTGTTCCTTCACCATTTCTTTTTGCATTTTTTGCATTTGCTTCATCATGCCTTGCATATTTCCCATTCCGCGCATCATCTTACGTATTCGCTCCTTCTCATATCAACAAACTATTTTTTAATTAGTTTGAATTTCAAATTGTATGCTATTTTTCTACTAACCGTTAAAACATAAAGACAAAACAACGTCCTTTAATCATCTTTTATTGTAACTAAATCACCAAACATACTTTTTGCTTGCTCAACGACTTCATTGGTTTCTTCCGGCGGCAACAGACTGAGTTCATCTTCCACGTCAGTTTCCTCTGTCTCCACAGGACGATCGTGGTGCTGACTGACAAAAGCTTGTCTCAAACGTGGCCAACTTTCACGAGTAATAAAGACAAACTCTGGTGTATAGTCTTTGATCATCATACTTAAACTATTCTGCATGTTCAAGCGCAACTCATCACTGCCATCCGCTCGTTGACAAACGATTTCGTAATCAAAAGCAAGCAGTATTGATCCCGGCCCAGCTGCCATTGGCTCACTGGCCTTTAGCATCGCTCGTTGTGTCACAGGCAAAGCCATCAATAAGTCTTCCCAAACATTCTTCACATTGCCTAAATGATCTTTAGTTGCTTCACTCAACACTTGATAGACCCGCTCAGTCGGAACGCGATAACTGCTGGCCGTTTTCTTCGGTGCAGCTTTCGGCTCTTCTTTTTCCGTTGTTGGGTTGGTTTTTAAATGCTGTATTTCATTTTGTAATTGCTGCAACTGATTTTTTAGCGCTGTTAATTCTGACTGATCAGCCAGTTGTTCTTCACCTGACGAAGTTGAATTTATCGGCTGATCCACTGAAACAGCCTTGGTTTGCATGGTCGCTAACTTAACTGTGGCAACCTCTAGATAAACATTGGCATGATTCGTAAATCGAATCTCATTTTGCGTCTCGCTCAAAATCTTGATCATAATATACAATCGTTCTGAAGCAGTAGTTTCAGCCAACTGTTTAAAGGCCTCAGTCAAGTACGCCGAACGATTCTCTAAAAGCTTCGGTGCTTGCTGATACATCAGCAGATCCCGACAATACAATAGTAAATCTTCTGTCAATCGGCGAGCTTCTTTACCTTCAGCCAAAATATTCTCTAGAACTTCTAACGCACCACTAACATCCTGCTGTAAACAAGCACCGATAAAACTATCCATCATTTCAGTAGTTAAGCTACCTGTCACGGCTAACGCATCTTCTAAAGTTATCGTTTCATTACTAAATGAAATTGCTTGGTCTAAAATGCTTAAAGCATCCCGCATCCCACCTTCAGCCGCTCGTGCGATTACTGATAAGGCTTGTTCTTCATAAGGTTGATTGCTCTGATCAAGAATATGCTTCATCCGTCCGATAATCGCTTGCACATCGATACGTTTAAAATCAAATCGTTGCGTTCTTGAGATAATCGTTGCAGGAATCTTGTGAGGTTCCGTAGTTGCTAAAACGAAAATCACATGTTCTTTCGGCTCTTCTAATGTTTTTAACAACGCATTGAAAGCCCCAGTCGAAAGCATATGGACTTCATCTATAATATATACTTTATATTTAGCTGTCGTTGGTGCGTAATTGGCACGATCACGGATAAAGCGAATCTCTTCCACACCATTATTACTTGCGGCATCGATCTCAATCACATCTTCTTGCCGTCCCTCGGTGATCGAACGACACATTTCGCATTCATTACATGGTTCCCCATCAACACTGTTAGGACAATTGATGGCTTTAGCAAAAATTTTAGCCGCACTGGTCTTCCCTGTTCCGCGGGGACCAGTAAATAGGTAGGCATGAGAAGTTTTCTGTTGTTGGATCGCATTTTTCAATGTCTTCGTAATTGCTTCTTGTCCAACCAAGTCATCAAAACGCTGCGACCGCCATACGCGGTAAAGTGCTTGATACGCCATAATTCTCCTCTTTTCTTTCAAAATCACTGCTTTTTATTATACGTGATTTTTCGCAAAAAAACTATAGAAACTGATTGCCGAACGCAATTGTTTAGTGTCTTTTAATTTGTCGGTCTATATCCTTTATTATAAGAAAAAGCCCTGTGGTATAATAGAAAAAACGTTTTTATGGAGGGATATTGATGGGACTATTTAAAGCAGCAACGAGCAGCATTGGCGGCGGTCTAGCCGATCAATGGCTAGAAATTATTGAACCAGCCAACATGGGACAGACTACAGTCATGACGAAAGGTATTGCCGTAAGAAAAGATGACAAACGCGGCAGCAATAAAAAGGGCACCAGCGATGTAATTACAGACGGTTCTGTCATTCATGTTTATCCAAATATGATGATGCTCTTAGTTGATGGCGGTAAAATCATTGACTACACTGCCGAAGAGGGCTATTACACAGTAGAAAACAATTCTGCTCCGTCAATGTTCAACGGATCATTGAAAGATGCAGTAGCTGAAACTTTCAGCCGTTTCAAATTTGGTGGTGTTACACCTCAAAAACAACAAGTATTTTATATCAATCTACAGGAAATTAAAGGCATCAAATTCGGTACCAGCACACCATTGAATTACTTTGATAATTTCTATAATGCAGAATTATTTTTACGAGCACATGGGACTTACTCCATCAAAGTTACGGATCCAATTTTATTTTTTGCTAATGCTATCCCGCGGAATATGGATCAAGTCGATATCAGCGATATCAATGAGCAATATTTACAAGAATTCTTGACTGGTTTACAAGCGTCGATCAATCAAATGTCTGCTGATGGACAACGCATCTCTTATGTACCGTCTAAAAGTTTAGAATTAAGCAAATACTTGTCAGATGCCTTAGATGATAGCTGGCGAGAACTACGTGGAATGGAGATCGTTTCTGTGGCTGTCGCTAGTATCTCTTACACAGATGACTCTACAAAATTGATTAATATGCGCAATGAAGGTGCAATGCTAGGCGATCCAAATGTACGCGAAGGCTACGTACAGGGCTCAGTCGCTCGCGGAATGGAAGCTGCAGGCAAAAATGATGCGGGGGCCGCTACAGGTTTCTTCGGAATGGGCATGGGAATGAATGCCGGCGGAGATTACCTCAACCAAGCATCACAAAATAATAATCAACAAATGCAACAGAATCAACAGGCTCAACAAAAATCTACAGGTGATCAATGGACTTGCCCGAAATGCGGTGAAGAAAATTCTGGTAAATTCTGCAGCAACTGCGGTGAACCAAAACCCGCTCCAGCAGCGGCAGCAAAAATCCAAATGAAATGCAGCGAATGTGGAGAAATCGTCGACTTAAGTAACGGTGTCCCAAAATTCTGTCCACATTGCGGAAAACCCTTCAAAGCTGTTCCACTAGATTAAACTATTACTGACATAGGAGGACCTGCAAATGGCAGACGCATTAACGCACCATTGTCCCAACTGTGGCGGTCCTTTGACTTTTAATCCAAGTGATCAGAAATTTCACTGTGACTATTGTCTAAGTATTTTTACTGTTGAAGACATCGAAAAATTTGAGGCCAAAAATTCTGAAACGCCTACAGAAACACGGTCAGAAACAACCGATTCTGCGGAAACGACCAGTGGGGACATTGATTTATTTCTCTGTCCCAGTTGCGGTGCTCAAATTGTCACTGATCACACTACCGCCGCAACTTATTGCTACTTCTGTCATAATCCCGTTGTATTGTCGGGGCGCTTGACTGGAGAGTTTTTACCAAGTAAAGTTTTACCGTTTAAAATTGATCGTCAAAAAGCTGTCTCCGACTTTTTGACCTGGACACAGAAGAAACGCTTCGTCCCGAAAGACTTTTTCAATGAACAACAGATCGAAAAGATGACTGGTGTCTATTTTCCCTATTGGATTGTTGATGCTGAAACATCTGGTAATTTGACAGGAAAAGGAACCTCACTGCGTGTTTGGATCGTCGGTGAAATCGAATATACAGAAACGAAAGTCTATCAAATCTTTCGTAAAGGCAAAACCAAGATTAATCATTTGACTAAAAACGCCTTAAAGAAAAATCTTCAGCAGAAAATGGTTGAAGGCGTTCAGCCTTTTCCAATCGATCAAGCAGTGGATTTTCACACAGAGTATTTATCCGGGTTCCAAGCGGAAAAACGCGATATTGAAATTAAGGATCTCGCAGAACAAATTGATCATGAATTGACTGAATACACAGAAGAGCTATTACGAGACACTGTTTCTGGCTATACGACATTCACACCAAGTAATCAGTCTGTTGATGTTGAAAAGCAAGACAATCATTATATGCTTCTGCCTGTTTGGCTGGTAACTTATCAAGATGCTTCGAACAAAACTTACTATTATGCTATGAATGGGCAAACAGGAAAAGTTAGCGGTATCTTGCCAATCAGCAACAAGCGATTAGGCTTCTTCTCAGTAGGAATCTTCGCTGCAATTCTGGCGATTGCGATGATTGTGGGGTATTTCCTATGAAGAAACTTCTTTTATTTCTAGGCGTTCTTGCCTTGTTCACCCCATTGAAAGTTTTCGCAGCATCCGACACAGTGGACGATCAGGCAAATCTGCTTTCCCCAGAAGAACGTACTGAATTATCCAAACAAGCCGACGCAATCAATGAAGAAATCAAAGGAGAAGTATTTATCTTAACGACGAATACCAATACAGAAGAACCGCGAGAATTTGCAAATACACAATTAAAAGCCCGGATTGGTAAAGATAATAACGGCGCTCTGCTGTTACTAGATATGAATCAACGAGAGATTTATCTTTCAACTTCTGGTAATATGATCGATTATGTTACTGACAAACGAAGAGATAAACTTCTGGATGATGTTGAAGCAGCTATGCGGGACAGCAATTATTATCTGGCCAGCACCAACTATTTATCCAATACAAAAGAATTTGTTAATGACGGTATTCCTGGCGGTTCCTATCGAAAAGATGAAAAAACCGGTAAAATCACGTATTACAAATCTATCACCCCACTTGAATTCGCAATCGGCTTAATCGTCGCATTGGTAGCAGCAATTGGCTTCTTCATTTCAGTGCGATTACGTTATCAGTTAAAGACCGGAACCTATCGCTATCCTTATCGTCAAAATGCTCAGTTAGACTTGACCGAGCGACAAGATCAACTAGTTAATTCATTTGTCACAACTCGCCGAATTCCTAAACCATCGAACCATAATGGTGGCGGCGGTGGCAGCACCACGAATTCTAGCGGCGGCGGAACATTTGGCGGTGGTGGTCGCAGTTTTTAATTAAATAAAATAAAAATTGTTATCATCATGCACCAGAGTCTTTCAAAACTAATGAAAAACTCTGGTGTTTTCATGTATTTTCTTGAATTCACCCTATGATTTTGCTAAACTTTTATGGTTAATAGAAATAAAGGAGCCCATCAATGAATAAAAAGAAAAGATTCCCCCTAGTTTTGGTTATTCTAGTACTTTTTTTCCAAAGCATCATAGGAATCACCGCTCAAGCAGCAGACGATTTTTCTGTCAACGCGAATGCGGGATACGCCATTGACGCTGACTCGGGAAAAGTTTTTTTTAACCAAGACGGCGACACCCCCAAAGGCATTGCTTCCATCACTAAAACGATCACGGCATACCTCGTTTTAGACGCAATCAAACAACAGAAAATTACTTGGGAGCAAGAAGTAACCATATCAGAGTACGCTGAAAAACTGAGCACCGTCCCCGATTTATCCAATGTTACGTTAGTTAGCGGACAAAAATACACGGTCAAGGATCTTTTCGAGGCCATGATTGTCCAATCGGCAAATGCTTGTGCAGTCGCTTTAGCTGAATTAATTGCTGGCAGTGAGCATACTTTTGTAAATCAAATGCGAGAACAGCTTACCAAATGGGATATTAAAGATGCGACCATCATCAATGCTTCTGGTTTAAGTAATGTTTACTTAGGTGACCATATGTATCCAGGTACACAAGAAAATGATGAGAATTTGATGTCTGCTCGTGATGTAGCGATTGTTGCTCAACACTTAATTAAAGATTTCCCTGAAGTTTTAGAAACGTCTAAAATAAAAGAGAAAACATTCGCCCCTAACACATCTCAACCAGACGAAATGAAAAATTGGAATGTCATGTTGTTTGAGGGACCAAATTACAAAGAAGGCGTCGATGGTCTGAAAACGGGTACTACTGATTTAGCAGGTGCTTGTTTTGTCGGAACAATTCAAAAAGATGGTCGACGTGTCATTACTGTGATTTTGAATGCTTTAGATCAATCGAACAACGAAAATGCGCGATTTACAGAAACGGGCAAATTGATGGATTACTGTTTGAATAATTGGAGTCAACAAGAAGTGACTTCGGCAGGTCAAACACCTACGGACAAAAAAGAATTGAAGGTTACAGATGGTAAAGAAAAAACGGTCCCTCTAGCTATGGAAAAACCTGTTAAACTTTGGGTACAAAGCGACATGGATCCTAAAGATTTAACGATCAAGACAACTTTAGACCAGTCTTTACTAGATAGTAACGCGATCATTGCTCCTGTTCATAAAAATGAAAAAATCGGTACGGTCAGTGTTTCATTAACACAAGATACTTTGGGTTATGTACAGAAAAATGAAGGTGCCACTGCTGATCTTGTTACCAAAAATAATGTTGAAAAAGCCAGTACTTTTGAACTGATTTGGCGAAAGATTACTGGACTATTCGCTTAAAATAAAAAACTTTCGACTTGCGTCGAAAGTTTTTTATTTGGCCTTGAAAGGAAAATATAGCTCGACCTCTCCTTCTGCAAAATGCGGCAAATAATGTTCATGAATCGCACCAGTCAGTTCCAGATTTTTTAAAGGAAAGATTTCTCCCAGCATCAGATTCGTTGCGTCTTCAATCTTTTCAGCACTAGCCTTAACCGTCAGATAACTCATTGGCGGCAGTTCCCATCGCACCCATCCCTCGGGTGGTATAGCCGCTTCGGGTACTTGAACACCTGCCAGATAGCGTCCTTCTCTTTGCCACGGATCCAACCAATGTTCTCTGTCACTCATTAATCCCCATAAGTGCAGATCTTTCATTTCCTGATCTGCTAAAAGCTCAATTATTTCATCAAAATGACTGTTCATTTGATCCCAGAGCATCGGTACCCACGAGGGTCCCTCCTCCGCTAAGCCGCTTCCTTCTTTACCAATCACAAAAATTGTCGGCATATCTATACGATTGACTCCTTTGATCTCCATCAGCATTCCTCCTCCCTATAATTTTACTAATCTTCTGAAATAAAACCAACCAATAGTTCTTAACTGCGTATTTGGCCTTATATTTGATATACTGACAAAGGGATATCAAATATTCAACTTCTGTTTTCTGCTGATACCTTTCGCAGAATGATTGATAGCTTGAAAATCGGGATAATTTTTTAATTATTACTTCTATGTGGAAAAGATGTGATGGAATGGATATGCAACGAGATTTACTTGCCTTAGCACTTTATTTTATTGTTTTGATTAGTTTAATGATTCGCTTTAAGAAAATGAAATTCAGAAAATTCTCCCTATGGACAGGTATTTTTCTAGTTTTATATTTTTGTGCGATCGAAATTCAAAGGAAAACATTTTTTATTTTGATACCGCTCTTCTTCTTTTTATTATTTTGCTATTTTTATTTTAAGGAAAAATGTCGTTTAAGGAATGGGTGGCTACTGAACCTTTCGCTAATCAGTTTTATGGGGTATGTAGCACTTGTCACCGTAAACTCCATTTCTTTGATTGGCTTAGGCATTCTTGGGATTTTGCTGGTACTATTTTTATTAACGATTCTATTTGGTTTATATGCAGCAATTATTTTCTTGATTGGCAATAGTTTTATTGTTCTCCGTCATGAATCACGCAAACTGCCAAATCTATTAACCCTGATTCTAGGTTTAGCAATCATTGCACTAGTCGCACTACAAGCGTTAGGGCCAAAAATTTTACCAAACTGGTCAGTGATTTTATTATCAATTCCAACAACGATCGCAATGTATTTTTTTGTCGTTTTTTGGAATTTCCTTTCAATCTCCATACTCTATCAATTTAACCAGCCGAAATACAATCAGGATTATATCATTGTCTTAGGAGCTGGATTAATTGGCGGCGAAAAAGTCACCCCGCTATTAGCAAAACGAATTGATCGAGCGATTCAGTTTTACCATAAACAAAGTGAGGAAACTCTATCACCGCCTCAGCTTTTGATGTCTGGCGGGCAAGGACCAGATGAAAAAGTCTCTGAATCCCAGGCAATGAGAGAATATGCCTTGGAACAAGGCATCCCCCCGGAGGACATCCTCATGGAAGCTCAATCAACAAATACGCTTGAAAATATGCGTTTCAGTAAAGAAATTATGGAGCGGGAAAGACCTTCAGGGTATCAGGCGATCTTTACTTCTAACAACTATCATATTTTCAGAGCCGGAATGTATGCTGAAGAAGTTGGTTTAAAAATTGACGGTATCGGCTCAAAAACCGCACGGTATTACTTGCCGAATGCTTTTCTAAGAGAGTTCATTGCAGTCGCCTTAATGAATAAACGTCTTCACCTTATCATTTGCGGACTAATCACGTTAGGGTTCGTTGCTCTCGCAATTCTTAATTATTTTTTTGTTGGTTAAAAGCAAAAGAAGGAATGCCGATAGTCATGGCATTCCCTCTTTATTATTCTGCTCGTAATGCGATTGCAGCATCTTTTTTCGCTGCCATTTTTGCTGGAATGTGTCCACCGATCATTGTTAATACTGTCGAAACAATAATCAAGATAACGCCATGAACAGGATTCAATTGTGCTACATTTTTTAATTCAGTCATATTATACAAAATCGCGTTGATTGGGAATGTTGCCAAATAGGCGATGACTACACCTAATGTTCCAGAAGCCACTCCTAAAATACACGTTTCTGCATCAAATACACGAGTGATATCTTTTTTCCGTGCTCCCAATGCTTTCAGAACACCGATTTCTTTAGTACGTTCAATTACTGATGTATAGGTGATGATACCAATCATAATCATGCTGGTCACTAATGAGATTCCGGCAAAGGCCACCAATACATAAGTGATAGCATCCATTAAGCCGCCCGTCAATTCAGTCATTGTGCCGGCTAAATCTGTGTAGATGATTTTATCTTCTTTTTTCTTACCTTTATTGTAATCATCCAAGTAACTCAAAAGTTGTTCTTTGTCTTTGTAATTGTTTGGATAGATCATGATACTACTTGGAATACTGTCCCCGCCTAAGTAAGCCAAGGTACTTTCTTTAGTCGCATCATCCAATTTTTCGTTCGTCATGACGTTTGTATCTGTATCTTTTTGCGCTGTAACGATTTCCGAATTTTCATTGTCTTTCACGATTTTAGAAGTTAGTTCATTACTGTAAGCAATCCCTGGTGCTAAAAGATTCATCGTTGACGATTGTTTTACTCGCAAGATACCTGAGATTTTCAATGTATCGTTGTTAGCATTCTCGTACATCGCTTGGTAGTCATTATTCGGAATAAAATTCCCAGTTGGAATTTTTGTATAGTATTCATTATTGTTGATTAATTTAAATTCCGTTCCAACAATTTTATCGAAATCGATTTTCTCGCCATCTTTCACGTCAAATCCTAGGTTTTTCAATGAATTGATATTCGTACTGTTATTCGCATCAACGATCAATACAACATCCGTATCGACTTTAGGATACGCCCCGGCTAGTAATTTATAATTATCCTCTAAGAAATTGCCAGAATTTTTGTCCAACTGAGTTGGAAAAGAAGAGACACCCATTCCTGTCATACTAGACATTGCACTCATCATGGATGGACCACTGTCTGGAGCCTCATTGGATAATTTAACAGGCTTCACATCTCCGTCAACATCACGTAGAAGGTTCATTCCAACCACACGAGTAAAACCGATATTATTACTTAATTTTGGATCAATTTTGTTGATGTAATCGACATAATCCTGATCAATCTTATTCGTGTGCTGCGCTTTGTCTTCATCACTGATTTTAGCAACTATATTGTTTTTATTCTCTTTACTTGATTCACTTGCTTTATCTGATCCCAACGCCTGATTTCTATTAGCCGTTTGATCTGTCGTTGTTTTTGAAATCGTGATCGGATACTTCGCCATTGTTTCAGCCTGTGTGCTGTCAATTTGCTTTTGGAAACCACTTGATAAAGAAAGTACGATCCCAATACTGATGATTCCAATACTGGAAGCAAAAGCTGTTAAGAAAGTTCGGCCCTTTTTCGTTCGTAAATTATTGAAGGAAAGCTTTAGGGCAGTCATGAATTTCATTTTTGTTCGTTTTAATTGAAATTGTTCCCCCTTCTCGCCTTCAATATGAGGATGGGAATCATTTATAATCCGACCATCTGAAAATTGAATGATCCGATCAGCATACTTATTCGCCAATTCCGGGTTATGAGTAACCATGATAACTAATTTTTCTTTAGATAATTCTTGGATCAAGTTCATGATTTGAACACTGGTTTCCGTATCCAAAGCTCCAGTAGGCTCATCACAAAGCAATATATCGGGATCATTCGCCAATGCTCGAGCAATCGCGACACGCTGCATCTGTCCGCCAGAAAGCTGGTTCGGCTTCTTATGCATATGATCTGCCAACCCGACACGTCTCAATGCATCCTCAGCACGTTGTTGCTTTTCTTCTTTCGAAACACCGCTCAACGTCATCCCAAGTTCTACATTGTCAATAATTCCTAAATGACTGATCAAATTGTAGCTTTGAAAGACAAAGCCAATCGAATTATTTCGATAAGCATCCCAATCAGCATCTTTAAAAGTTTTCGTAGATTTTCCGTCGATTACCATGTCTCCAGAGTCATAATTATCGAGGCCTCCGATTACATTCAACATCGTCGTTTTACCAGAACCACTGGCTCCTAGGATCGCGACAAACTCTTGCCGACGAAATGCAACTGATACGCCATCTAAAGCTTTTGTCGTCGTATCACCCACATGATAATGTTTTTTTATATCTTTTAATTCTAACATTGCGTCACCCTTTTTCTCTTAGTTTACTTTGCCAAGATAACATGGCATTATTAACTCAAAATGAACAAAAATTCATATTAGGTTCACAGTGATTTGCTATTATTATCAAGCAAAAAGGATGCTAGTTCAACTTTTTTGCAGTTTATCTGTTCTGGCATTCACTTTAGCAGTTTAGGTAAATATTATTTGAGAAAACCTTAGTTGAATGGTACACGGCATGAAAATTGAGCATCTTAGAATGAATAAGGAGGGCAACTCAAATGAATCGAATACTTATTGTAGAAGATGATGAAAACTTATCATTACTTTATCAATCAGCTTTGAGAAACGAACGATTCGAAGTATTTCGTGCAATGAACGGCATAGAAGCTTTAGATCTTTTAGATAAACAATTCATTGATCTAATCATTAGCGATATCATGATGCCGGATATGGATGGTTATGAACTAGCAGAAAGTTTGCGCGAGGCAGAATATGATCTTCCGATTCTCTTTATCACTGCCAAGGATTCTTTCGAAGATAAGAAACGCGGATTTACAATTGGCGTTGATGATTATATGGTGAAACCAATCGATGTGAACGAAATGATTTTACGTGTAGATGCTTTATTACGACGTGCTCAGATTGTCCATACAAAAGAATTGATCATCGGTGATACTCGGCTTGACCAAGAAACTTATCAAATCAAGTCACCTGCTCTAATCGATACATTGCCGCAAAAAGAATTTTTACTTCTATATAAATTACTCGCCTATCCAAACAAAATTTTCACCCGACAACAATTGATGGATGAAATTTGGGGACTGGATTCTGATACCGACGAACGGACGATTGATGTACATGTCAAACGGCTGCGCACTCGACTAGAAAAAATTCCTGATTTTTCTATCGAGACGATTCGAGGATTAGGATACAAGGCGGTCATTCACAAATGAGAAAAAAACTATTCTCCCAATTATGGGTATATTTTGCTGCAATTACTTTTCTAATGATGGTGATCGTATTATCTGTCTTCGTCTGCCTGCTTTTTATGATCAATCATTATCAGTTATTATCACCTGAACGGGAAGGACACCTTTTCCCCTTCTATTTCATCATCTTTTTGAGTCTGATGATCGGTGCAGCACTTTCATTCTTTGTTGGAAAACGTATTTTGCAGCCAATCGGTGATTTGAGACAGGCCATGAGCAAAGTAGCGAAAGGTGACTTCACAGTTCAATTAAACGGACAGCAGCAAATGCAGGATGTTGAAGAGCTTTATCATGACTTCAACGTCATGGTAAAAGAACTTAGCAGCATTGAAACATTACGAAATGACTTTGTTTCTACTGTTTCTCATGAATTTAAAACCCCCATTGCCACGATTAAAGGGTACGTTCAGTTACTACAAAACGAAACATTGTCAAAAGAAGAAAGAAAAAAATATTTGGAACGTATGTTAGATGGCACTCAACAGCTCACTCATCTTACTGATAACATTTTGAAATTAAGCAAACTGGAAAATCAAGGAATCGGGTTAGATTTCCAAGGTTTTCGTTTGGATGAACAGATTCGTGAAGTAATTCTATTTTTACAGCCGAAATGGGAACAATTAAATTTGACGCTTGATTTAGATTTGCCACGTACTCAATACTTGGGAAATGAAGAATTTCTTTATCAAGTTTGGCTAAATCTGATGGATAATGCCATCAAATATAGTCAAAAAGATAGTAGTATCCATGTCTGTTTATATAGCGATGAAACTGGTCAAGTTATCACCATCAGAGACGAAGGAATCGGTATGTCTAACGAAGTTGCAAACCGGATTTTTGATAAATTCTACCAAAGCGACACCAGTCGTAAAACGAAAGGGAATGGATTAGGTCTAGCATTAGCAAAACAAATCGTTGAATTACATCATGGCACGATTAAAGTCAACAGTTCTCTAAACAAAGGAAGCAACTTTAAAATATTTTTGCCAAACAACTTAAAAACTTCACAATTAAATGGCGCAAAAGGCTAATTAATTCATCAATAGTTAATATTTCTTTTGTAAGCTATGAGTAGCTAATAAAAGAAAGGGTGACCATATGATGGAGGAACAAAAAGTTACCAGGTCCGTTTACTTTGTAGAAGAGACACAAAATATTGAGGGCGCATACGTTGAAGTTAATACACTTTTTGTCGCTGATAATCAAGAGCAAGCAACCGAGGTCTACGAAAAACTACTTAAAGAGCAGCCAAAAAAATCTTTTGGTCTTTTATTAAACGAATATATCATCAATGCCGAAGGAGGCTTTTTCCATAATCTATTGCAATCTTGGAAAAACCTTCCTGCTGAATTTTATCGGAAAATGCAGGTCTTAACCTATCGGCCAATCGCTGAATATCAAAACTAACAAAAGAGAGACATCCACTAGGAATGTCTCTCTTTTTATATCATTGATAATAAAAATACAGCAGCTAATCCAGTAATCACTGAGATAGCCATCGAACGAGTTTTATACGCGACACCAGAAACTAAAAACATCGCGATAATCCGGACATTACCGATTAAATCAAAATGGTTCTCGCTAATAAATACGTCCTTGAATACCAAGGCTGCAAATAACGAGATTGGTACGTATTTCATCCAATCACTAAACCATTGGGGAACTTGTCGTTGCGAAAAATATAGCATCGGAAAAAGTCGCGGCAAGTATGACGCGCCAAAAAGGCAAAAAATCAGTAGCAGCAAAGAAGTGTCACTCATGATGAACCTCCCCGCCAGTCAAATCATAATGATCTGGACCATCATCTTTTGTATTGGCAGTTTTTCGAATCCGCTCAATTAAATAACCAGTAAAAGAAGCCAATAGTGTCGCTAAGATTAATCCAAAGGTATTTTTGAAGACCAGCATGAAAATAACTGCCAATCCGCCAGATAATAAACCTGTAGCTAATAAAAGACCATTGCTCAGTTGCATCATGAACATAAAGATGAACATCGCCGTTAGAGCGAAATGAACCAATTCAGTATCAACATGGATTACAGATCCAAAAATCGTGCCCAAAACCGTGCTTCCTGTCCAAGAGGCCATTGAAAACCAATTGACATACAACGCCTTTTTGCGATTCCATTCGGGATCAGTAGAATATTTTAAATAATTGACTGCATAATTTTCATCATTCATCGACTGGGAAAACAAGGCGATAAATGAACGTTTTTCTTTTTTGAAAAATTGTGACAAACTGGAACCTAATAATGCATAACGCAGCTCCAAGAAAAAAACCATTAAGATTGTGGACACAAATGATGCATGAACACTTATCATCGAGACGACTAAAAATTGTGCGCCCCCAGAGAAGACAAGCATCGAAAGCAAGGCAGTCAATAAAATGTTAAATCCCGCTTTTTGCAATAGCATACCGCATGCCAAACCAACCGGAATGTAACTCAAACAAAGCGGCAATGCCGCATATAAAGCCTCTAACCATGGTGTCCTTTTTTTTACAGGCATGGTAAGTTCTCAATTCCCTTCACGTTCACAGGATAAAAAGCATTTTCATTCTAACACATTCTTTAGAAAAAGGTAGCACTCTGAGGACATCTTATTTCTTCAGTCATTTTTCCTTAATTATTCGTAAAATGGGCTATTTATTTATGTTATCCCTTACACAGAAGACCTCTCTCGAGAATAATACGAATTATAAATCAAAAGACTAACTAATCATTTGTTTTCCTTAAATAAAAAGAGGAAAGTTTTAAATTTTTCTTATGAAAACTTCATGTACGTTTTCACTCTTTTCTGCTTTTGGCACTTGTCTCATCAAACAAATCCCCCACATTTATCAATGATTAAAAAAACGGAAATCTCCGCTTGCTTAGCTCCTGATAATAAACTCATTGCTGTATAAAGAAAAATCATTCAGCTGATTATCGATTTTCTAAAAAAAGTGGTAAGATAGTCAGCGAAAAGAGTTGAGTTACTAATGGGAAATAGTTTTCATGAGAATCGTTCGGTAGGCTTATTGCTGACTTTTATCGGCGGGATGATCGATAGCTATACGTATATTCGGTACGAAGCCTTCGCATCCGCTCAAACTGGAAATTTGATTTTGGCAATCATTCAAGCTTACGAACATCAATGGAACATGGTCGGAAAAAAATTACTTTCTACCCTATTCTTCTTTATCGGCATTCTCTTAGCAAAGTTTCTAATCGATTACTTTAAAAAGAGAGAAATGCATTTTTGGCGCCTGTTCCTTCTTTATTTTGAAGCGTTTGTGTTTTTCATCATCAGCCTGCGCTTCTTACAGCCGCACCCTGCCATTATTACAATTATGATTGCTTTTACCGCTGCAATCCAATGGGTGTCTTTTGATAAAATCAACGGACTCACTTACACGAATCTATTTACAACCGGTAATCTAAAAGGTATGGCAACAAACCTTTATGATTATTTGAGTACAAGAGATTCAGGGGCTAAAACGCGCTTCATTCATTTTCTTTTAGTTGTATTAGCCTTCATCGCTGGAGCAATCGTATCCGTTTTTTCTTATCGTACATTTGGAAGCAATGCCGTTTTGATTATCGCTGGACTATTCTTATATCTAGCACTTTCCGAAACATACTTAATTTGGCGTTTCCGACGAAATACAACTATCTTACAAAAAAAATAACTCTTCAGCATTTGCTGAAGAGTCTTTTATAGTTGTCTTTAGCGATTTACAAAAAGTAAAAACAAAACCATTACTAAACATAAAACGCCCATGACCATTCCGATTATAACGAGTCGCTTATCTAATTTTGCTTCTGGAGTAACCAGTGCCAATCCCTTATAACTAACAATTCCTATGAATCCGCCAATAAAATTCATGAAGATATCTGTCACATCTGTCGCTCCAATTCCAAAAATGAACTGCATACCTTCAATAAAAAGTGAGAACAAAAAGACAAAGACTAGCTTCTTAATGAATGACAAATTCTTTGCTGAAATTCCTAAAAGAACACCTAATGGGATAAAAATGATTGCATTCAAAATAATCTCATCCAGAGCAATCTTGCCATTTACAATCATAGAACCCTTAAATGGGCTCAAATTGATAGATCTCATTGGTTGGTCTAAGCTTGCGGCTATCTCAGAGAAGGACAGTGAAAATTTAAACAGTAAGATCCAAATCAACAGTAATAAATAAATGACAAGCAACACTTTACTTAGCTTCTTACTGATCATTATATTTCCTCCTCTAAGGAAAATTTAGTTACCGAACAAATGCAATCTCAATATCTCCATTACTCGTTTTTACTTCTAATTTTTTTGACCCGCTTTTCTGATTTCCTAAATTATTTGAAGCATTGCTTGTTTTAGAAACGATCGAAAAATCATCCTTATTCCCAACGATCGTCCCGTTTACTTTAGAGTTACTCGTTTTAAGCGAAATGGAATCGGATGACTTCACATTCATTAGATCAATCTTGCCATTGGAAGTATGGAATTCTCCTGATTTAAACTCTAAGTCCTTCAACGCCATTTTACTGTTGCTTGATTCAAAGGAACCTTCGTCAAATGTCATTTGCGATAATTCTACTTTGCCATTGCTTGTTTCTGCATCTACAGTACGTGCATCCACATCATTAATGATCATCTTGCTGTTGGTAGTTTCCAAGTCTAGATTATTCAACGCCAGATTCTCCGTTGATATCTTCCCATTAGATGTTTCAACCTGCAAGTTTTTCAACTTGTCTTTTGGAATCTCGATAGTAACTCTTGGACTGCTGTTACCGAAATTGAAAAAGTCAAAGCTGAAGTTGAAGCCCATGATTTTTTTACGCTCTATACTTAAATGATCACTTGTTTGCTTAATTCTATATTTTATATCTCTGCTCTTCTTGTAACTAATACGTGTTTTATTGCCAGACACTCCCACAATATCAATCGGCATATTACGATCGTCAACGCTCAATTTCTTAACCGTTTTCGATGTAGTGAATGTCTCATCACTCATGCGGTTATGGAAAAACATACTACTGATACTAACCAGTGCCGCCCCAACTAAAACTAACCCAATAATAATTTTTTTCATTTTTATACCCCTCACCTGTTTTTCTTACTTTTATCATAAAGAATTTTTCAACCGTTTACATGGGACAAAAGACTGATTCTTTCTCATTACTTGTTCCGATAGAATCCCGCCTTGATCTCGATAAAATCTTGGAATAGTTGGAACAGTTGAAAAAGCATGGCCCGTTCTTCAAACGCTTGACGACTTTCCGGTAATTGTTTTTGCTGATACCGTTGATCCGTCTCCATAATTTTGTTTACTATCTCTGCACCATCATTATCTTCAGCTAACGTCTGAGCAGTGAATTCAAACAACTCTCGTAGTTCCTTAACATCATCTGGTTCCGCATCTAGACGATTCAATATCTGCAGCATGTCAGATAGAACTTTCAATTGCAAACGGCGCATGGCAAAATATTCAAAGTAATAGCTGTTTCCTGAAAAGAAACGATTCTCTTCAAACTCCTGCGCGCGAACTTGAGCCTCCCGAACAAACTCCCGCAACGATAAGCACTCTTGACGTAATTGTTCTTCTTTGGCGGGCTGATTCAGATAGTTGGACATTTGTCCCAACATCTTTTTCATGGAAACTTCGACGACAGCTTGATCCTCTTGAATTTTTTTTTCAGTATTCGGCATGTAGAGATTGGCTGCTAAAGCACACCCAACACCAATAATCATTAGTAAATATTCATTGATGATCAGATTTAACGGCATCTCACTTGCTACTAAATAATGAGTAATCAAAACCGAACTGACTGCGATCCCTTCCGCCAAGTCGAAATGAATCGATAATGGGATAAATACTAATAAATATAAACCAAAAACTAACGGATGGAACCCAAAAAGCAAAAAACAAATCGCTGCAATCATTGTTGCCAGCGTCAAAGAAAAAAGCCGATTCAAAGCAGTTTTTGCAGTTGAACGTTTGGTATTGGTTACAGTCAATATCGTTATAATAGCCGCCGATGCAGCTGACTCCAGATTCAATCCATTGGCTAAAAGCAACGCAATGGGGGCTGCTGCCGCAGTCTTTATTGTACGTAATCCTATCTTCATTTGTTTTCTCCTCCATTTAAAAGCTTACACTAAAGTCACTCAGGAAAAAAGTCGCAACTTAGCAAATTATCTTGTATAGTAAATACGATATGAATTTCTAGTAAAAAAAACAGAGTAATAGAACTAAGGAGTGAACGTACTATGGAAAGCTGGCTTTTTTTAGGAGTCATTTTATTGATTGCCCTTATTGCAAAAAATCAAAGTTTGTTAATTGCAACAGTTGCGATTTTAGTTTTAAAACTAATTCCCCATTCAGATAAACTTTTGTCTCTATTAAATAAACAAGGTATCAATTGGGGGGTTACCTTAATTTCAGCGACGATCCTAGTTCCGATAGCTACAGGAGATATCGTCCTGAAGGATCTATTAAATACGTTAAAATCCCCGCTTGGTTGGGTAGCAACGATCTGCGGAGTATTGGTTGCTGTCTTGTCCTCAAAAGGTGTCGGTCTGATTAATCAATCACCTGAAGTCACCGTGGCATTGGTTTTTGGGACCATCATGGGTGTTGTATTCTTGAAAGGTATAGCTGCGGGCCCAGTCATAGCTGCCGGGATCACCTATTGCATTATGCAGGTCATTCAAGTTGTAACAAATCACTAAAGAAAACATCCCCCTGATTATTTTCTAACGAGAAGAATCAGGGGCTTATTTGTATCTCGCAAAAATCTCTTGTAAGATGGAAATAGAAACTTCACTCGTACAAACTAGGAGGCGGCAGCAATGAGAGTAAAATCTAGAACTGCGCGTTTACGGCAAATCATAAAAATAATAAATCACTATAATGTCGTCAAAAATATTACGCAACAGAAAGATCCAGAAGCTGTCCGTAAAGCATTTGAAGAGTTAGGCCCCACCTTCATCAAAGTAGGACAGATGATGTCGGTGCGTACCGATATTTTTACGTTGACTTTCACAAAGGAACTGCGGAAACTGCAAGATGATGTAAAAACGGATGATTTCGATTCTGTCAAAACCTTGGTTGAAAAAGAGTTAGAATTGCCCTTAACAGAATTATTCGAAAGCTTTGATGAGCAGCCTTTCGCTTCAGCCTCTATTGCCCAAGCGCATCATGCACGGCTGAAAAATGGACAAAAAGTTGTCGCTAAAGTCCAGCATCCTGGAATCGCGGAAGAAATCGAATTGGATTTGTCTTTGTTTGAAAAAGCGATACCAATTGCTAATTGGGTGCCTGAAAGTAAAGTGATCGACCTAAAAAGCATTCTGAAAGAGATTCGGGAATCATTACAAAATGAATTAGATTTCCAAAAAGAATTAGTTCTAGCGGAAGAATTCTATCGTTTGAATAACGACTGGAAAGAAATTCGTGCACCTAGAATGGAACCCGCCTATTCGACTAAAAAGGTGATCGTTATGGAATTGATGCCTGGAACGAATTTAAAAGAATTAATCAATGCGGAAGACGACAAAATCGTGCAAAATAAGACAACTTATAAAGAACTGAAAAAAACAGTCAGTGAATTGTTGATTGAACACTTTATGAAAGAGGTCTTTGAAGATGGTTTTTTCCATGCTGATCCTCATCCCGGCAATATCTTGTTGCAGTTGATGACTGAAGAGGAAAATCGAAAAAAGCCGCAGCTAAAATCAAAGGAGCAGCGAGGAAAAATTGGCGGAATCCCTTACGAATTTACTTATTCCAAAAACAAGCAGCTTCGGCCTTTCCGATTGAACTTCATTGATTTTGGTATGATGGGAACTTTCAATCGCGAGATGCAAGCAAAAATGAGCAATACAATCATTGCCATCTACAGTAAAGATAACCAACGGATCACTAATGCCGTTCATGCGATCTGCAAACAGGTTGGTGGCTTTGATGAGGAGAAGTTCACTTACGAACTAGATGATTTTTTGAATCGCTACTTAAATTTACCTGTTAAGGAAATTGACCTGCAGAAGGTGTTTTCGCAAGTCGTAATCATATGCCATGATAATAACCTGCAGATAGATGATTCGGTGACGATGCTGATTAAAGCATTTGGTACTCTAGAAGGTGTGATTGAGGATCTTAATCCTGATCTATCCTTGTTCGAAGTCGTCGCTCCTTTTGCACAAAAATATTTCCTTCAACAATTGAATCTGAAGGACGAAATACAAGAAACAGGATTGGACTATCTCACTACCTTAAAAGCTTTACCAAAAATCCCGAGCCATGCTTTGAATGCGTTAGATACCTTTGCTAAAGGAAAGGGCAAATTGAATCTTGAGATAAAGAATCAGCGAAATTTATTAGAACGAGCTGAAGCAATGGTCAATCGTTTGGTCATAGGCCTAATTCTTTCTGCTTTAGTCATCGGTTCTTCCATATTGGTTCAAACTTCACCAGAAGGCGACACTTTAATTTCTGATTTGGGAATTTTTGGTTATTCAGTAGCTGGCCTTTCTATTCTATTCCTAGTCATTGAGAGCCTCTATCGCCGCTACCGTAAGTGGAAAGAACGTTAAATAAATTCGTAGAAGTGTGCTTCTTGTTTAGCATACTTCTTTTTTTTATACAAAAATCTTGCTCTTTCTTTTTTTTCTTACGTAATAAAAAAAATGGAAAATCGCAAAAATAAATATTTTTAACGGGCCTTGTGCCCCCTAAACTGTCTCAAAAAAGTTTATTTTAAAAGTATAATGAGCAACTTTTTTTACAAAAAAAGAGGAACATTTTATTATTTTATTGTAAACAATTTAAAAATATTAAAGTGAGGAGGTGCGGTATGAACAAGTTTCTCAAAACCATCCTAATTATTTTTTCATTGGTTTTACTTTCTATTTTTCTTTCCGTCGTCGCAATTTATTACTTTATTGCTTCTAATCCGCTAGATTTCAGCTCTTTACAACAATTCGTGCTAACGAATAATTATGCTCAGGTATATTTATTCTGGGTAGCGGCAGCGTTAACGATTTTAACGGTAATCGGGATTTTCGTAATCCTATTCTATCCAAAGAAAGTTACTAAGTTCGTCTTAAAGGAAGAACGTGGAAAATTAGCTTTGGATAAGCGAGCAATTGAAGGGTATGTTCGGACAAGTATCAAACAGGAAGACTTTATGGACAACCCCAAAGTCAATGTAACGGCGACGAAAAATAAAATTAAAGTGAATGTTCGTGGGCAATTGAAGAAAACATCCGGTTTAGTTGGTCAAACAGATCGCTGGGCCAAAAATGTCGAAACAAAAATCAAGGAATTATTAGGTCCGGAAGAAAAAGTTGCGATCAAAGTAAATCTTCAAGCATTTGAACCAGCGCCAACAGAAACAACCGTAACACGTACACGGCCGCGAGTAGAATAGGAGGAACAGCGATGCAGGAATTTTTAACACGAGACAAACTACCTTTGATCTTCGGTATCCTCGGTTTTATTTTAGCTGTGCTCTTCTTTACCATCGGCTTCTTTAAAACGATTTTACTGATTTTGATTACGGTCATTGGAGTAGGTATCGGCATTTACTTAAAAAACAATCATATTTTAGATGATTATTTAAAAAAATAGGTTACACAATCCGATTTAGAAAAGCTTTCTCTTTTTGAAAAGGCAATACATTAATTACAATTAGGAGGATATATTGATGGAAAACACAACAATCAAACCAACAGAACAAAAAAAGGACGTTAAAGGTGAATTGACTTATGAAGACAAAGTCATTCAAAAAATCATCGGAATCGCTCTAGAAAACGTAGACGGCTTATTAACTGTCGATGGTGGTTTCTTCTCTAACATTAAAGATAAGCTAGTAAACAGCGATAATGTGACTTCCGGAATCAGTACTGAGGTCGGCAAAAAACAAGTTGCTGTTGATATGGATGTAGTTGTTGAATACGGTAAAGATATTGAAAACATCTATGATCAAATGAAAAATTTGATTTCTGGAGAAGTCGATAAAATGACTCACTTAGATGTCATCGAGGTCAACGTGAACGTTGTAGACATCAAGACTCGTGAAGAATATGAAGAAGACAGCGAAACAGTTCAAGATAAAGTGACTAGTGCTGCTCAAACAACTGGAAAATTTGCCTCAAAACAAACTAACCGTGCGAAAAGCGCTTTGAGCAATCAAACAGATAAGATCAGCGACAACCTAGAATCTGAACCACGTGTCCAATAAACTCGTCTTCCCCACTGACTAGCTGAAACTTAGCTAGTCTTTTTTGCTTTTCTTCAGGTCTGCACATGGTGATAAGAAAAATTAGTCTACGATATCAACTAGAAACAGCCAAAGCTATTTCTGGAACTAGGTTCCCGATTTAGCTTTGGCTGTTCTTGCTATATATCTTTATAGCCTAAATAATCCTTATACGTTTCCGCGGCCATTGTTCCTTTTACGATTGCCTGTCGAACGGCTTCAACTGCTAAAATCGATACCGCTTCAAAAGTTGCTTCGATTTGATTTGCTCCCAAAACAAACAATGTATCCCCATCATAAGTAGTATGCGATGGACGAATCGCTCTTGCGATCCCATTATGACTAAGATCAGCCAACTTATTCATCTTGGCTTTGGGGAATGTTGCATTGGTCATAACACAGCCGATTACTGTATTGCCGTCAAATAAAGCTGCTTCATTTTGATAATGTTCGAGGAAAAGGTCTTCAGAGAATCCAATTTTAGTTTCACCAACTTTTCGAGCGCCAGCTATAATTTTTCCGACGCCTTCATCAAAGACATCTCCGACAGCGTTTACTGCGATCAAGGCGGTTACCCATAAATTCCCATGTTGCATTGTGTGTAGTCCAATACCGCCTTTCATGGCGTTTCCCGCCCCATTAATTGTACCAACACTACAACCAGTTCCAGCACCATAATTTCCCGCGTGAAAAACATGGTTACTAAAAGCTGCTTCACACGCTTTACGACCAGCCTGATAGTCTGGACGAATATCTGATCGACCGATTCGTAAATCAAAAAGACTCGCCCCAACCACATTCGGGACAAACGTAACCCCCATGTCCCGCCCTATTTTATTCTCTTCTAAAAAATCTACGACACCAGCATTCGCTGCTAATCCAAAAGCACTGCCGCCAGATAAAGTTACTCCGTGGACAAATTTCCGATTATTCTCAGACTTTAATGCATCCGTATCTCTTGTATTTGGTGACCCGCCACGAACTGAAACACCGCCCGTGACGCCATCTTTACAAAGAATTACTGTGCAGCCAGTCATTGCTTCTGTATCGGTATATTGACCAATGCGAAAAAAATTTTGATATTGTTCCATCTTGTTCCTCCACTCATTTTCTCTATTCTAGCCTATTCCTCTAATCAGCTCAATTTTGATTAAAGCTTCTTTTCTATCTTATGCTAATTCTTGTTTCTCTAAGATTATGAGGTATAATTCAAGTGTTCATTAGGCAAACGATTCTGTTACTTGAAAGAACGTACAAAAACAACCGCCTTTTATAAGCGGTTGATTACTTCATCGACATTCTTAATGGTTACAGAGATTGTACCATCAGGGTTGTTCGTAAATTCGATTAATTCAGGGTTGCGATAAACGTCCAAGGGGACAATCAATTCGATCCCATTTGATAATTTCAATTTTTGTTTGCCGTATTTCTTTTCGGTGATTTCGCGAACCTCTCTCAATAGTGGCGCTTGATCCACGTACCCTTTCTCAACAACTTCTTCTTGGAAAGCCATTTGAGCTGATACATTATCTTTAAAAACTTTTTGTGCAACAACTTTTGCATCAATCTGTCCACTTTCTTCTACTACATCGTAAACAGCTTCCTTCACATCTGCGATCACATCATGCTTTTGGTTTTCAAATTTAGCACCGATTTTTTCGGCTACTTTTTTAATGACGCGAACATTTTCTTCCAAGGATGGTGCTGGACGACTTTCAATTACTTGTGTTGAAAAATACAAGCGTTTCTCTCCAGAAAACGGATATTTTTTCTCGATCATCTCATAGCTAAGATTACCTAAATTGACGACGATTCCCTCATCAGCCTTTTGCGACTTACTTGAAAGCAGGGCACGATGTACGATTAATTCATTTCTTAAACCCGCTTCATCCGAATCAACAATATGAGTATACCCTTCATGATAGTTCACTTTTAAAAAGGCTAAATACATTTGCGTATCTTCTTCAAATAAAACGACAAAAGCATCTGCACTTGGTGCTTCTTCACTCTCTTTATAAGCCTCGTACCATCGAGTCACGATTTTTTCGCTAGCGGATAAAAAATCATGTTCTGCTTGTTGGCTTAATAAAGCAAAGCTAGAATCTTCTTTCAACGTTCCTGTCTTGGTTTGGGCTGAAGATAATTTTTGAATTTTTTTTGTTAAATACTCTCGAACATATTCTTTCGTCAGATCTAGTTCGCTCTGGCTATAAATTGGATCGCCTGATTCACGATCAACAATATGAAGAGCCGCTTTCTTTAAATAAATATCCATAAATTCCCTGCTTTCTAAAAAATGAAATTCTGCCTATGATTTTCTAAAAAACAGCTAGTACAACTTGGCTGCAGTTTTTTTCAATGATTGCAAAAGTCCTTCTTTCGCGCATCTATCATTCGCTGAGTATATAAAAAATGAAATAAACTCAGTTCAATTGAAAACAACTCTTAGAAAATTTAATCTTAAGTTCGATTACATATCATTTACTAACCTGATGAAGCAAGACGTAAAATTGACAAAAACAGAACTGGCAACTTGATTATCATACACAGGAAATAGGTAAAATAGCAACTATTCTTTTATTAAAAATTCGACCTTTTTCATTTGATAAATGTAGCCGAACAACCCTTTCAGCTACAAAAAAACGCTGAAGCAAGCTTCAACGTTTTACTTTAGTAGTAATGGTGATTTTTTTCCTGCGCCTGCTGCTGAAGCAACTTCATAAATTCAGCCTTCGACATTTGCTTGACGGTATCACTGCCATGTTTGCGAACCGCAAATGTATCTTCAGACAATTCTTTGTCGCCAATTACTAAAATATAAGGAATTTTACGCAATTCAGCATCTCGAATTTTTTTGCCTAACTTTTCATTACGGAGATCTTTCTCTACACGAATTCCCGCAGCATGAAACTCCTGAAACAATTCTTCTACACCTGCTTCATGAGGCTGAGCAACATTGATTAATGCTACCTGCTTTGGTGCTAACCAGAATGGAAATGCTCCTGCATAGTGCTCGATTAAGATGCCTAAGAAACGATCGAGTGATCCAAAAACAGCACGGTGAATCATAACTGGCTGTGCTTCCTGATTATTTTCATCGACATAAGTCAGATCAAATTTTTCAGGCATTTGGAAATCGAGTTGGACAGTCGCACATTGATGACTCCGATTCAACGCATCCTTGATATGAATATCTATCTTCGGTCCATAAAAGGCCCCGTCACCTTCGTTGATATTGTACTTGTAACCAAGGTCAGTCAATACTTTCCCCAAAGAAGCTTCAGCTTCATCCCATAGCTCGATCTCACCCATAAAGTCATCTGGGCGAGTCGATAATTCAACACCATACTCAAAACCAAAAATCTTATAGACTTCATCGATAATTTTCAACGCTAAAGCAATTTCCTGCTCAATTTGATTCCGTCGAACAAAAATGTGCGCATCATCCTGACAGAAGGTCCGAACCCTCAACAACCCATTCAATGCACCGCTGAATTCATGGCGATGGACCTGTCCAAATTCCGCCATTCGCATCGGTAGATCCCGATAAGACCGCTTGCGATCCTTGTAAATCAAACAGTGCCCTGGACAGTTCATTGGTTTCAAGGCGTAATCTTCATCAACAACCTTTGTAAAATACATATTGTTTTTATAATGATCCCAGTGTCCAGAACGTTCCCATAGACGTTGGTTTAAGATTAACGGCGTTTTGACTTCTTTATAATCATATTTAGCCTGTAGCTCGCGTAGAAATTTTTGCAATTCATTACGGATAGTCAACCCGTTTTCTAAGTAAAACGGCATCCCGGGTGCTTCTTCGGAGAACATAAATAAATCTAATTCTTTGCCCAATTTTTGATGACTGCGTTTTTCCGACTCTTCCAAATAATCTAAGTGCGCTAAAAGCTGTGCCTTCTCTGCAAAGGCCACCCCCGTTACCCGTTGAAGCATTTCATTTTCAGGATTTCCTTGCCAATAAGCACCTGAAACCTTCAATAAGGAGAAATACTTGGCTGTCTTCAGTTCTAACGCAGCAGGTTCTAAGAAAAATTCTGTCGCATTACCAAAAGAATAAACAAAAACAGTTTGATTTCCATCGAGCTCCGCTAGCGCTGATAGTTTCAGCTCGTTGTCTTTAAATACTTCTTTCGCTTCTGACACAGTCATCGTTGCACTTTCTATCGATCTGTCAGCTTTGAGTTGTTTCTTGATATGATGTTCCAAATCCTTCAAAATTAAAGCACTCAGCGGCTGCTTCACACGTAAATCGACCCAAATCGTTTGATCCTCTCGATGAGATTTTGCAAAAAGTGCTTCTGGATAATGTACCTTGACCGCTTCTTGCAGTAGCAAACTGACTAATTGACAAATCGCAGTCGTTCCCTCTTTAGATGCGCAATCGTAAAAAGCAAGTTCCGCATTATTTTTAACAGGAGTTGATAAGTCAACGAGCTCGCCGTCAATGCTGCCAACGACTGCCTCTTCCATCAATTGATTTTTTATATCAAGCAACGTGGTATTTTTCTCCACCCTTTGTTTGCTTCCATCCGGTAAAACAATTTCGATTTCCTCTGACATTCAACTCAACTCCGATCCGCTTTTTCAATTAAATTTTTCTTGCGTACCTTTTCTTTTTAATTTTAACAAAAGGGTCGCAGGGTTTTCAATAAAAAAACGTCCCTATAAAAATAGGGACGTGAATAAACGTGTTACCACCCAAGTTCCCAAAAAGTTTGCACTTTTTGGCTCGTAAGATACATAACGGCTATCAACCGGACCGTTTGCGGTCACTCAAAGGGAGTAATCTGCTTTTCTCAATCAGAAGTTTCCAGCCATGACTTCTTTCTCTTGTAATGAGTGCAAAAACAAATCTTATCCTTCTCATTGCATTCAGTTATTGATTAAAGCATAGACTTGCTCAAAAATTTTGTCAACGCTTTTTTCTTTTATTTATTCATTTGATTTTAGAGCATCGATCATATTTATATGTCTCAGGCGAAAATGTGTCGCGACCATTACGATTACCGAGAACAAAATAGTTAAACCGCCAGACACAAGGTATGCACCTACATGAATAACTAGTGGAAATGTGATTGTTTCCATTGAAGCCTGATCCAAAATAAATTTTGTCAAAATGATCCCTAGGCCATAACCAAATAGAATCCCTAAAATAGTAAAAACAAAGTTCTCACGAAAGATGTAAGAAGTTACCTCTCGATCATAAAAGCCTAATACCTTGATCGTAGATAATTCTCTTAAGCGTTCAGACACATTAATATTAGTTAGATTATATAACACGATAAAGGCCAACAAGCCTGATAAAACTACGAAAATCCAAACAATTCCATCCAAATTATCCATTGAATGCTCCTGAGTTTCAATTTGTGTCGACATAAAAGAAGTATTTGTCACTTGATCCGAACTCAAAAGTTTTTGTGCTAAATCCTTTTCTGCACCCTTAGTCAGTGGTTTACTTTTCAATAAATAACTATTCACTACAAAAGCTTCTCCGCGAGCCTTTTCATAATACTCTTTTGACAAATACAAGAAGTTTCCTAAATAATTATCGGTGATATTCGAGATTTTAATTTTAAAAGATTGCTGTTCTTCATCATAGACAGTTAAGCTATCCCCTTTCTCTAGGTCAAACAGCTCAGCCATTTTTTTCGTGATTACTGCACCCTCATTGGATAGAGAAAAATTTTCATCCTGTTTCTTCAAATGAAGATACTGTTTGAAAGCCTGACGGTTCTCCGGCACCATCATAGTCAACTTCTGATTGGCTTGTCCCTTTTGCTTCAGTTCAACCGTTTGATTCATCATAGCTAACTCACTAGTAATATTTTTATTCTCAGAAAAAATTTTTTCGACCGCCGCTTTATTCGGTTGATCTTTCAACGTAACAATCGCATCATAATCAATGATCGGACCAAATTGCTTATCTCCGACCGAACTTAGTGAATCTTTTAACCCCACTCCTGCCACCATCAAAGCTGAGCACCCAGCAATACCAATAACAGCCATGATCATTCGCGATTTATACCTGAACAGGTTTCGATAACTAACCTTTGAATTGAAACTCATACGGGACCAAATCGGTGTGATTCGCTCTAGAAAAATTCGCTTTCCCGGTTTAGGTGCTTTAGGTTGTAATAGTTCTGCCGGCTTTTCATGTAATTCTCGCAGTAAGACAAGTAAAGCTGCGCCTAAACTCGCAAACAAAAAGGCGATCGTTGCTTGAACGATTGGGCGTGACAAATAAAAGGCCTCCACACCAGGAAAATTATAACGATCACTTGAAAGATTAAAAACAAGCCGCGGCAGTGTTTGGGTTCCAATCACAGAGCCAAAAACGATTCCGATAGTGGCAGCAGACGAGGCGTAAATGATATATTTAATCGATATTTCAAAACGAGAATAGCCTAACGCTTTTAACGTACCAATCTCTCGTCGATTTTCTTCTACCATCCGCGTCATCGTTGTGAAGGTAATCAACGCAGCAATAAAAAAGAAGAAGACAGGAAAGACATTTGCGATAGCGGCAATCCGATCAGAAAGATCACCATATTCTTGAAATCCTGGATTATCTGCACGCTGCTCATAAGAATAGCTCGGTGTCTTCAAATTAGTGATAGCTTTTTCACTATTACTAATTTTCTGTTGAGCTGACAATAACTTTTCCCTATTACTACTAAGTTCTTTTTGCTGTTCCTCAAGCTCTGCCTGAACTTGAACCAACTGAGGATTTTCAACTGGCATCATGGCATTCTGTTGTTCTAGCTTTAGTTTTGCTTGATCTAACTCTTTTTGTCCATCATCCAGCTTAGTTAAATTACTAAGTATTTCCGCTTTTCTTGGTAATAATTCCTTTTCTGCTTCAGACTTGATTTCTGCAGCTCGTTCTTTTGGTCGATCTACAAAAATATCTTCAACCTTCTCAATGTTTTCATCCATCACTTTTTTATAAGAATCGCCATACGTTTCTTTACCCTTGACATTCGTAAAGAGAAGATAGATAACCGATTTCACTTCGCTTGAAAAGTTTTCTTCTGGTAGATAAGCAAAAAAATCAACGACTCCATTTCCCACGTTAGAAAGTCCTCGTTCTTCTGTACTTATATACATCGGTGATTGAACAAAGCCGACGATTTTATACTTTTTTCGTTTTAATTGATCCGACTGATTAATTTGGTACATTTGATTCAGGCGATAGCCTTCCTCTTTAGCCTTCTCATCCAGTACGATCTCGTTTTCTTTTTTAGGCAAATGCCCAGATTTTACAATCAAGTGATTCTGCTGACTCTTTTTATCATAGGAGTAAAGCTTAACCACTTGATTTTTTCCACTATCCGCATAAAAAATCTGATGGCCACTTTCAACCTTAGCATCAGGAATTTCCTTCGCTAGTCTCTCATCCTCTTCAGTCAATCCGCCGGTGGAAATAATTTGCAGATTTGATAATTTTTGCTCGTCAACATACTGACTAGCCGAATAATTCAAAATTGGACCTGTAGCTTTGATTCCGACGTACAATAAGGTCCCTAATAAAATAATCAGGACGATTGCGATAAAGCGCCCTTTGGAATAAATAATTTCACGTAAACTTGCTTTAAAATAGGTTTTATTTTTCATTTATCTGCTCCTGTTTTTTCATCCATTTCATTCTAACACAAAACGTTTTCATGATTAGCACGAAAAATTTGCACAAAAAAAGAACAATGCAAAATAAAAAAATTCTGCATTGTTCTTTTTAAAATTGAGTCTATTTATATTTAGTTCTTAAATGAATGGATTGGTGCTGGAATACGCCCACCGCGAGCAATAAAATCTTCCGAACCTGCTCCATTGACCGCCATGACGGGCGCTCTACCTAATAAACCGCCAAATTCGACCATCTCGCCAATTTCTCTTCCTTTGGCAGGAATGATCCGAACAGCAGTCGTTTTGTGATTGATCACGCCGATCGCTGCTTCATCAGCGATCATCGCCGCAATACTGCTTGCTGGTGTAGAACCAGGAATCGCGATCATATCTAAACCTACTGAACAAATCGCCGTCATAGCTTCCAATTTCTCGATTGTCAACGAACCATTATTGACTGCATCAATCATACCAGCATCTTCAGATACCGGAATAAATGCGCCAGATAATCCACCGACATGATTACAGGCCATGACTCCGCCTTTTTTCACCGCATCATTCAGCAACGCTAACGCGGCAGTCGTTCCATGGGTTCCAACCGTTTCTAAACCCATTTCCTCCAACACATGAGCAACTGAATCTCCAACTGCTGGTGTTGGTGCCAACGATAGATCTACAATACCGAAAGGCACATCTAAACGTTCTGAAGCAATTTTACCAACCATTTGCCCCATTCGTGTAATTTTGAATGCAGTCTGCTTCACAACCTCAGCGACAACATCAAAAGATTCACCTTTCACTTTTTCCAAAGCTCGTTTTACAACACCAGGTCCGCTGACTCCGACATTGATGACGCAATCCGCTTCGCCCACTCCATGGAAGGCACCCGCCATGAAGGGATTATCTTCCACTGCATTGGCAAAAATCACTAATTTTGCACAGCCTAGATCAGAAGCATCAGCGGTCTCTTTGACGATTCGGCCTGTATGTGCAACAGCGTCCATATTAATTCCAGCTTTTGTAGAACCAATATTGACTGAGGCACAGACAAAATCCGTCTCGGCTAAAGCCTGAGGTATGGAATCGATTAGAATCCTATCCCCATGTTGATAGCCTTTTTCGACTAAAGCAGAGAAACCACCTAAGAAGTTTACACCAACAGCTTTAGCCGCTTTATCTAATGTTTTAGCAAATTTCACATAATCTGTATCTGGAGTCGCTGCGGCAATAATACCGATTGGTGTAACAGAGATACGTTTATTAATAATTGGAATACCGTATTCTGCTTCGATCGCCTCACCGACTTTTACAAGGTCTTTTGCTTTTGTCGTAATTTTTTGGTAAATTTTTTCACAGGCACGATCACTATCGCTATCAATACAATCTAGTAAAGATATCCCCATGGTAATCGTCCGAATATCCAGATTTTCTTCTTCGATCATTCGGATCGTTTCCAGTATTTGATTGGTTTCCACAAAGAACCCTCCTTATAATTTATGCATCGTGTCAAAAATTTCTTGATTCTGAATACTGATCTTCACGCCTAGAGATTTTCCTAATTCATGAAGCTGTTCTCGTGCCCCTTCGAAATCTTTTGTAGCACTGGTTAGGTCCACTAACATCATCATTGTGAAATAGTCCCCCATGATTGTTTGAGAAACATCAAGAATATTAATTTTTTGTTCCGCTAATTTTTGACTGACACCAGCTACGATACCAACCTTGTCTTTTCCTATAACCGTTACTACGCCACGCATTTGCATAACTCCCTTCAGATAATTGTTTCCCATTATAGCACAGTGATGGCAAAACGATTAGAATTTTATTAATTAAATCTACTTTTTTTACCTAAACGTTCGTGTTTTGACAAACTAGCTTACCAAAAGAGGCACATGGAGAAACTTATTGGCTAGAATAAAAATTTTACTTGAATGGTAAAGTGTGGTGAAGATAAGTTTTTTTAGTCTTTGAAAAAAACGTCCTTTACTGTGAACTAGCCGCGAATGATGGTTAGCATTTTGAATATTCCCACAATTTAATATTTTAGATTTCCTAAAAAAACAAGGCTTCGTTTTCTAAACGAGTCCTTGTTTTTTTACTATTTTGGAATGATCGCAATGGCCCGCACATTGAAGCCAGGAGCATCCTTTACTTTTGGCACTCCGATTGAGATTGCTCCGCCAACCGCCGGAAGCTCCGTTAATCGATTCAACACTTCGACTTGAAATTTGTCTTGGCCCAACCAATATAATTCACCAATCAATCCGCCGTTCTTCGTGCAATCAACTGATGAGTCGGTATCTAGCGTCTCATGACCAATCGCCGTTACATTTCGTTCTTCATGTAAAAACTTTAAAGCTGCCAACGACCAGCCAGGCGTATGAGCTTGGCCTTCTGAATCAGCATTATAGAAAACTTCTGGATTCGTCCAGCGCTTTGACCAGCCACTGGCAAACGCCACAAAGCTGCCCGCTGGGATTTCCCCATATTTCGCTTCAAAACTATGGATATCTTCCACTGTTACAGAATAGTCCGCGTTTTCTTCAACTTCTTTTTCTTTATTGATGACGATTAATGGCAATAAGAAATCTTTGATCGGCATTTGATCCACCGACATACGATTTTCGACGAAATGTACTGGAGCGTCAATATGCGTCCCATATTGCGTAACCAATTGATATTCTTTTGCAAAAAAACCATCATCTTTCACAGTAACCAATGTTTTTTCCTTCATTGGTTGAAAAGATTGGAAATAGGGAATCCCGCCGTGGATATTGTGACTCAAATCAACCCATTTCTGTTGTTTTAAAAAGTCGATGCTGTTTGTAATCTCACTCATACTATTCCTCCTCACACTCAATAATTAGAACGTTTTCATTTTCTCTTAACGATACCGAGAAAAAATTCCTCTGTCAAATCATTATCAAAACGACAGGAGTAGGAGCGTAGTTGATAAAGAAGCTGCGCCAAATATTTAGCACAGCTCCTTGATTAGTTATTTGTTAAAACAATTTTTCCTTTAGCATGGTGTGTCGCACTTAATTCATGTGCTTCCCTCACCCCAGCTGCTGTAAGTGGGTAAGTATGACCAACTACACTTCTGACCTTTCCTTCAGTCATTAGATCAGCTATTTCTTGCAATTGTTTGCCATCTGGTTGAAGCCAAATACTCTCTGCTTTAGCAATACTCTTGACTAATTCTTCATCTGGTTGGTTGACGATCGAGATTAGACGGCCATTTTTATTTAACACTTTGAAACTGTCATTTTGAATATCTCCGCCCATCGTATCAAAAACTACATCGATGTCTTCCAACACTTCTGAAAAATCAGTGGTATGGTAATCAATTACTTGATCCGCACCTAACTCTTTTAACAATGCATGATTCTTTTCACTTGCGGTAGTGATGACTGTCGCTCCAGCATTTTTAGCTAATTGAATAGCATAAATACCTACACCCCCTGCACCAGCATGAACTAAGACTTTTTCACCCGCTTTTAGTTTCCCATGAATGAATAGCGCTTGATAAGCAGTTAATCCTGCTAAAGGTACCGCTGCCGCATCTTCAAAAGACACTGAATCAGGTTTTTCTGCTAATAAGTGATCATCAACAATCGCATAATCTGCATATGTCCCAAAACGTGTCGTTTCTGGACGAGCAAAAATTTCTTGGCCTGTCTGCCAATCATTTACTTCTGTTCCAACTTCCACAATCTCACCTGCAACATCCCAACCTAAAATGATTGGAAAATTCCAAGGCATCATTTGGGCTAAATACCCTTCTCGTAATTTCCAATCAATCGGATTAACTGATGTAGCCTTTACCTTTACTAAAACTTGATGATCGCCTAGTTCGGGCAATACCACATTGCTTTCTTTTAATTGGTTCGCATGACCATATTCTTCTATTACAATTGCGCGTGTTTCCATTCGTGCATCCCTCCATATCGCTCCATTATAAAAGCCCCATCTAAAATTCGGAAATGATTTGCTTAATTAAACAAACGAAAAGGCAGGAATAAATCGTTTGAAATTTTCCAAACAATTCTAAAAAAACGAAAAAAATCCACGCCTCTAACTGAATAATAAAATAAATAATTTGAATCTATCAAAATTTTATTTTCCCACATACAGTGATACCTGTAAAAAGCTGAAGTGAAAAAAGACTGCAGGCTAATTTGCCTACAGTCAGGAAATATTTTTTTAAACGACGTTTATAAGTCGGCAACTGTTGTTCCTTCGCCGAAGTTTATTTCCCAATCACCAGTAAAATCAGTTACCGCTTGAGCGATTGACGGCATTGCCAACGCTTGTTGAATGATATCAACACCCATCGTCGCAGCTTGACTGCCATTTTCCAAGGCAGCATTGACTTGTCCAACGTTCTTAAAGCTGGCTGCTAAGATTTTTGTATCGCTCTTCGTACGAGCGATTTCTTCTGCCATTTCAAAAATTGCTTCACGAGGATCAATGTTTAGATTTTCCATTCGATTGAAGTATGGTGCAATGTAATCCGCACCAGCCGCAATTGCTAAATAAGCTTGAAACTTAGTATAGATAGCTGTAGCTGTAACATTGATACCGCGACGCTTCAATTCTTTGATTGCTTTCAAGCCTGGTTCATTGACCGGAATCTTGATGAATACTTTTTGATCGATATTCGCTAGAATCGTTTCTGCATCCTTAATAATTCCGTCATAGTCTGTTGCAACAACCTGTACATGCAATGAACAGTGCTCACCGATGATTCCACGGATTTCTTTCATGTGTTGGAAAAAATTGATTTTCCCTTCTTTTTTTACGATCGAGGGATTTGAAGTAACACCAGCAATCGGTAAAAAGTCAGTAAATCTTTTAATATCAGCAATATTGGCTGTATCTAGCATAAATTCCATCTTTAAAAACTCCCTTACTTTTTTCTATGGGATAAGCATAGCACCTTCAAAAAAAATTTTCTGCCTTCTCCCGATAAAAAAAACGAAAAGCTTAGTAGCACGCCATTTGTAAGTGAACATTCATAAACAATCGCACAAATGTGCAATTATTATAAACGAACTACTTTCGTTGGATTGATCGCAGAATCTCTAGTGCTGTTTCCTGATCTGTGATCAGTGTTTTAAGATAACCTTTTTCCAGTAGAGGAACGATCGAACGAGCTTTAGAAATCCCACGAGCGATCCCCACCGATTGTGGAACATTGGCTAATTCATCCAAAGATAAACCAATCGTCCGCTGATTCAGTGGGCCGTTCAAAAGTTTCCCGTAGCTATCATAGAACCTGCAACAGCAGTCGCCTACCGCTTCACGTAATTTTAATTCTTCATAATCTCTTGGCGACAGTAAGTCGCGCCATTGGCTCTTATGATAGCTTAAGGGTCCGCCAACTCCTACGATAACTAAGTCCAATCGTTTCCAATATTCTTTTATATCATGGAAATATTTTGAATTAAAAATTCCATCTGCCAGTTCTTTGGTTTCTTGAATCACCGTAGCATTCACAAACAGACTTTGCCCATTCAACTTACGCGCCAACTCATAGACTAGCGTATTCACATGATAGCGAGAATTGATGTGGCTGGGGCCACCAACTACTGGTACAACAGAAACGTCCGATAATTGCTTTGGATCAATTTTGTTAACTGCTCTGCCGACACTAGCTCCCCATGACAAGCCAACAACCATTTCATCGGATAATTGCCGACGAATCCAATTACCTGCCACTTCGGCTAGCTGTTCCTCTTTTGCTTCTTCACTGATATCATTTTCGTTCGGAACCAATTCTACAGCAGTCAATCCAAACACCTGCTTCAACTGCTCCTCCAACTCGAACAGGCTCGCATCAAAATGATTTATTTTAATCTCTACTATACCTTCTGATTTTGCCTGACTTAACATTCGACTCACCGTCGTTCGATAGATTGCTAATTCTTTGGCGATTTGTGCCTGTGTCAATTCCTGTTCGTAGTACATGTAAGCGACTTTGGCTAATAATTTTTTCTTATCTTCTTTCATATTCATTTCCTCCCGTAAGAGCATCTTCTTCTATTCTAACAAAATATCATTTACTGCGTTCAGTAAAGCGTGTATCACGTGTATCATTAGTAATTAATCAAATTGCTGTCATAGAAATAATGGCAGCAAGAGCAGCAATGACATACTTCATGCGGAAAAATTCATGAATAGGAGGAAACTAAATGTCTATTGAAACTGTAAAAGAGTATTTTGCTCAATATGGAATTGCTGATCGCATCCAAGAATTTCCTGTCTCCAGCGCAACCGTCGAACTGGCGGCACAAGCATTGAACTGTGCCCCTGAACGTATCGCTAAGACCTTGTCTTTCAAACTAAAAAAAGCAGATAAAAGCATCTTGATCGTCGCTGCAGGTGATGCAAAGATCGCTAATGTGAAATACAAAGCTGCTTTTGGCGAACGGGCATTGATGTTGAAAGCAGATGAGGTAGAAACAGTTATCGGTCATCCAGTAGGCGGTGTCTGTCCTTTCGGAATTAACCCAGGTGTGGATGTTTATCTGGACGAATCCTTAAAACGCTTTGAGACTATCTATCCTGCTTGCGGAAATTCAAACAACGCGATTGAATTGACATTACCGGAATTAGAAAAATATGCTCAGTTCAAACAATGGGTTGATGTTTGTAAGGAGTCATTTAATAAAAACGAGGCAGATATTTCTGCCTCGTTTTTATTAAATGACTCCTTGTTCAATTACTTGGCAATCAATCAAATAATTTCCAAAAATTTTCTTCACTTCAACTTAATCAACTACCGTATCCTCTTCGAATCGATTGTGACCTGTATAACTCTTTCCTTCATATTCCCCTCATCATATTTTTACTCTAGTTTAAACGATTTCATGCGAAATCAAAAGCTTACTTATTATTTAGAGAGTTCGTTATAATGGATGTGTAGAAAGAGAGGTACATACTATGAAAATCACTTATCATGGTCACTCAGTTCTATCGATTTTTTTGGAAAACGGGCAAAAATTGTTGATTGATCCCTTTATAACTGGGAACCCGTTGACAGACCTACTTGCAGATGAAGTTGAAACAGATTGGATCTTAGTCACTCACGGTCATAACGACCACATCGGAGATATGATCCCGATTGCGAAACGCAACGATGCAACAATTATCAGTATTGTGGAAATCTGCAACTTCGCCGCGAATAACGCCGTGAAAAAGACTCATGGAATGAACATCGGTGGAAAATATGATTTTCCTTTTGGTCGTGTAAAGATGGTCCATGCACAACACAGTTCGGGTTACGAGGTTAATGGGCAAACCTTATACATGGGTGAACCTGCTGGGTTTATTTTGCAGGCTGAAGGAAAAACGATTTATCATGCTGGTGACACCTCGAACTTTGGTGACATGTCACTTTTTGGCGAAGCTTTTGATATTGATATCGCCTTTTTACCGATAGGAGATAATTTCACGATGGGACCACAGGAGGCTGCCAGTGCCGCTAAGCGTTTGAAAGCCAAACAAGTCGTTCCGATCCACTACAATACCTTCCCTGTCATCAAACAAGATCCCGAAGTATTTGTTAAGCTATTGCCGGAAAATATCGGAAAAGTCATGACTGTTGGAGAATCCATTGAAATTTAACTAGTGAGAAGCTTGTGAACAAAAAATGTTCACAAGCTTTTTTAGCTATTTTTATCTGCTACAATAAGGTAAATCAAACAAGATGAGAGGGGTTCCTTATGTTAAATTTTGAGAGCGACTATTTAGAGGGTGCACACGAAAAAATCTTGCAGCGAATGATTGAAACGAATGAAGAAAAATTAAGTGGTTACGGACGGGATAAGTATTCTGCTTCTGCGATTGAAAAAATTCGTAAAGCATGCCTTTGCCCTGAGGCTGACGTTTTCTTTATCGCAGGCGGTACTATGACCAATGCGCTAGTTATTGCTTCTTTGTTGAAGAAAATCGAAGGCGTTATTGCTCCTGAAACAGGCCACATAACCACCCATGAAACGGGTGCAATTGAATTTTCGGGGCACAAAGTTTTGAGTCTACCGCAAACAAACGGAAAAATTTTGGCTCAACAAATTCGTGATTACCTTGAGCAGTTTTGGGCAGACGACAATCGGGAGTTCATGGTATTTCCCGGAATGGTTTATTTATCCCATCCAACGGAATACGGTACGCTGTATTCCAAAGAAGAATTGAAAAATATTTCTGAGGTCTGTCGTAAATATAAAATCCCACTCTTCATGGATGGGGCGCGATTAGGTTATGGTCTAGCAAGTCCGGAATCAGATTTGACGCTACCGATGATTGCTGAATACTGTGATGTTTTTTATGTCGGTGGAACCAAAGTTGGAGCTTTCTTAGGTGAAGCGATCATCTTTACAAAAAACAATTTGCCAGAGTATTTTGTCGCCCATATGAAACAGCAAGGTGCACTATTAGCTAAAGGTCGATTACTTGGACTGCAATTCGATACTTTATTTACTGACCAGCTGTATTTTGAAATCAGTGAGCACGCAATCGCGATGGCGATGAAATTGAAAGATGGATTAATTGAAAAGAATTACCGCTTCTATTTAGATTCACCGACCAATCAGCAATTCATTATCTTAAACAACTACAAAATGGACGAATTAAAAAAGAAAGTAGCGTTTAGTTTCTGGGAACAATACGATGACGAACACACTGTAATTCGTTTCGCTACTAGTTGGGCAACAAAAGAAGCAGACATTGATGCACTATTGGCGTTACTATAAAAAATGCGGCTCGAGTTCGAGCCGCATTTTTACAGACTGATCAATCGATAGGTCAAGCAAGCAACATAACATTCATAACTTTCAGAAAAACGCATAACGTTGTATCTCAATGCTTCACTGATTTTTTTGATACGATACTTCACAGTATTTTTATGGATAAATAATTGTTCGCTGCAAACTTGAAAATCCGCACCGGCATCCAGAAGAAAACTGCACAAGGTCATAAGTTGTTCTTTGCTGTCCATGATTGGTGCCAACACACTCAGCGTTTCCTCGACCTCTGCTTCTCCTGCCTGGATCAGCTTAGTTGCATGGGCAACTTGACGAATCTCACTGATAGAAAAGCTCTTCTTGCCGTGAAATAATTTGGGCAGCTGCAAAGCGACTTTATTGACTAATTGATACGTCATTCGTACATCTGTCGTATTGCGCAAACGCGGACATAAAACGATGCTGTCGATCATATCTTGATACGCGCTAGTTTGAAGGTAGCTTTCTCCCAACTCCAACTCAGAATCATTGTGACAATAATCTCCCAAAAGCACAATCAATTGGTCATCCACTAATTGCGCAACACAAGTCTTATAATATTTTGAGGCATACCCCAAAATATCCTCTTTGAGCTTTTTTTCTCCTCTTAAATCATTTAATTGCAGCAGCCACATCAAGCCGATACTTTTTACGTCAACCTTCAAATGATTAGCTAGACGATACATCTTTTCGCTTTCGTCATTTAAAATGGCTTGAACTAAGGCATGCTCACTGATTTCTCCTTGTTTTTTCCCCCATAGGTTCATCGCGACTTGCAACAATTCCACCGACTGGACACATTCAGCCTCAGTCAGCAGCTCATGCTCTTTCAAAAGATAAAAGCGCAACACACCGTTTTCTTTGTGGTACAACTCTTTGTAGAATATCGCAAAATCATTTTTCTGAACCTGCTGACCATCATCCACTACTACACGACGCAATAGACGTTCCAAATCAATCGAAGAATTGCGAGGCCATTTGATTTGATTAATCACTTCATTATCTGGATTCGTTAGGATGATATTTATCCGCAAAAAATCAGATAACAGCTTCAAGGTTACCTCGACCGTACGTAGATGCTCCGGCAGCAGTGACGCTTTTTCTAAAACTTCATTCACAATATTTTCCGTTGGACGATCTTTTAGTATCGCCGCCATTCCTTCAACAAGCACCTCGCTGTAACGAATCTGTCTCTGATTTTTAGGCATTTGAATAATAACAAAATCTAAATCCTCAGCTGTTTTGATTACTTCCGGGGAAAGTCTTGGGACCACTATTCCTACATAATAGAGAATGATCCCCAACTCCCCCATTTTATGCAGCCGACAAATTGTTTCACATTGTTTTGCTGTGTCGTCTTTGATGTCAAAAAAAGAGGTCAGCACCAACTCCCCTGAATGGTGCTCAGTTGTTTCAAGCAAATCCGCACAGTCATCCATATCTGAAATATCTAAGAAAGATAAAGAAGTGACGGTCTGATTCAAGCAATTTTGTCCACTCATCAATTGAGCCTCACGCAAAGAAGGTAATCCTAACAACTCTTTCAATTTTGCACCCAAATTCATTCCTCCTTAAAATTTTCACATCAAATTTTATTTTTCTTCTAACCTTAGCAGATTCATAATTTCTTGTCTATCCATTTTTATTCAAAATAAGTAAATTACCTTGTGAAAAATGATAGATTTTTCTTCAAAAATTATTTCTCTAGAACTATTTAGAGCGTCTTAGTATCCTCGCAATAGAGAACGAGAGTGAAAAAAAGAGACGAGCCTATGCTCGTCTCTATATCGCTTAAGTCTTATTTAACAGCTGTATCGGATTCAACAATCTTGCCGACAATTCCATAATCTTTCGCTTCTTCAGCTGAAAGCCAGAAATTACGATCGGTATCTTTTTCGATTTTCTCTAATGTTTGTCCAGTTGCCTTGGCAATCAGTTTATTCACACGTTTACGCATCCGTAAAATCTCTTTGGCCTCGATTTGAATCTCAGTCGATTGACCTTGCACACCGCCAGCTGGCTGATGGATCATGTAACGAGTGTTTGGCAAGCTGTAGCGATCCTTTTTATCCGCAGCCAAGTAGATTGTGATACCTGCACTTGCTACCCAACCAGTACCGATCATTTTAACTTTTGGTTTAATAAAACGGATAACATCATGAATCGTATCGCCAGATTCCACATGGCCACCTTGACTATTGATAAACATCGTGATCGGGTCATCATTGATAGCGGACAAATAAAGCAGTTGCTCCGTTACCGTCTTCGCTAATTCCTGAGTAATCTCACCATAGATCAAGATCGTCCGTTGGTTCAATAATTTTAACAGCATTGGATTTTTTTCTTCCATTTTTTCGGTTGCTTCTTCAGAAAGGAATTTATTCATATAAAGTACCTCCTCGATTTCTTTTATTTTTTCTCATGAATCTAGTATAGCCAAAAAACTTCAGAAATGATAGAAAGAGCACCTTTTAGAATTTATTTTGGCATAAAAATGCCCGCTGAATTTTATAAGCTATGATACACTCACTCCTAGTAGCGGTTTTTAGTAGCGCTATTTCTTTTTTTGTGGGATGATAAATCGTATTTTACGAACAGGAAGGGGATCTTCGTGAATTATCGAAATAAGCCTCCATCAGCGACTGTTATACCAGAATAATTTTATCTAAAAGGAGCAGTTTGTATGATCGAGGAAAAAAAAAGTTTTATCTCATGGCCAGTACTTGCCATGATGTCGTTTGTTACTGTCATCGGATTTGACGATATTATTTATAATTTTGCCAATCAGGGTTTGGGCGTCATTACTTCTTGGTTAATTTTATTGCTATTATATGTGATTCCTTACTCTTTGATGGTTGGGCAATTAGGATCCGTCTTTAATCATGAAGGCGGTGGTTTGACCTCGTGGGTTCGAGGAACTAGCGGCGATCGCTTAGGGTATTTCACCGCTTGGACTTATTGGGCAGCATCGATTCCTTATGTCGTTGATACTGCTAATGCCGTTGTTGTCGGCTTTGGCTGGCTGATCAACGGGAATGATTCAATGGAAGACAAAATGTCTAACTCCATGTTCGCCCTGTTAACTTTTTGTGTATTTTTAGCCTTTATTTTCTTACAACGTCATTTTAAAAGGTCTTTAGAGGTATTGAGTACTATAGGCGGTGGTGCCATGTTTGTCATGGCAATTTTGTTCGTCTTTATGGCCTTTGCTTCGTTATTCATGCCGAATGGGCATATTGAAACACAACCAATGAACTTGGGAGCCGTCATCCCTAAGTTCAATCTCCATTATTTGACAACGATCGGACTTCTGATCTATGCCATTAACGGTGCAGAACTAGTTGCCCCATTTGTAACACGGATGCGCAAACCGCAAAAAGAATTTCCAAAGGCTATGGTCATGCTGACAGTTATGACAATTTTCTTAACAGTCTTTGGCTCGTTCTCATTGGGTGTTTTCTTCAATGCGCATCATTTACCAAATAATTTGAAGATGAATGGGTCATACTATGCTTTTCAACGTTTAGGAGAGTTCTTTCATCTAGGCAATACACTGATGTATGTTTTCGCAGTAACTCAAATCATTTATATGTGCGCACTCCTTGCCGTTTTGTTAAATGCTATGACTCGTATGCTGATTTCTGATACAGGCAAACAGTTCATGCCGAAGAAATTGACCAAATTGAATGAGGATGGGTTGCCAATTAATGGGTATATCTTGACTACTGCACTAAGTGCTTTCATCTTATTATTAGGTGTTTTCTTACCTGAGATGAATGACATCTTCAATTGGCTGTTAAATCTCAACGGTATTATTTCTCCAGGTGTAACTTGCTGGATCTTCTATGCCTTCATTCGAATTCGTTTAAACAGCCGCAAATTCCAATCCGATTATATCTTTATTAAGAACGATCGCATCGCGGTTTTTGTTGGAGGTTGGTGTTTAGTGGTTACCATTATTGCTACATTATTTGGTATTTTGCCGCAAGATGCGCCTTATGGTTCGAGTCTATTCTGGCATGAATTAATTATCAATATTGTCGGAATCGTTGTATTGATTGGCCTAGGATTTATTATGCCCGGGCTAGCTAAGCGTGAACGAGAAAAAGCGGCTTAATTATTCACAATTAACTATAGTAAGACTGCATTCTCCGTCCGTTTTATGGATGGAAAATACAGTCTTTTCTTATTCCTATTCAAAAAAATTTCTACTCGTGGTAAGATGATGTCTAAATAACGTTTAATTATTTTTTAATCGAAATCATAGAAACGGGTGAGTGTTATGTTGTTGGGTTCATTGGTGAATTGTATCGCGATCATTGCAGGAAGTGTTTCTGGTATCGTTCTGCGAAATATTACTGAACAAACAAAAGATACAGTAACAAAAGGAATTTCTTTAGGGGTCATGGCTCTGGCGATTCAAATGTCCATGCAAGCGAGCTCCTTTATCATAATCATCATCAGCATTTGCCTAGGTGGAATGATCGGCGAGTTTTTAAAGATCGAAGACTCTATGACTCGGTTAGGATTATTTCTTGAAAATCGATTTGCTCGTGGTAATAGTAATTTTGCAGAAGGCTTTGTTACTGCAACGTTGATCTATGTGATAGGATCGATGGGGATTATTGGTGCGATCGAAAGCGGCGTAACTGGTAATCATCAGACTCTATTCACTAAAGCCGTGATGGATGGTTTCATGTCAATCATGTTAACTGCGTCTCTAGGTATTGGTGTCCTCTTCTCAGCCTTTCCAGTTTTGATCTATCAAGGTGCCATTACGATCTTTGCCAGTGTGATTGTCCGCTATTTGCCGAAAGAATTGTTGGATAGCCTCATGAATGAAATCAGTGCGATTGGTGGATTAATGATCTTAGCGATTGGCTTGAATGTTATGAAGCTTACCAAAATCCGCGTTTCCAATTATTTACCAGGAATTTTAGTTCTGATTGCTATAATGGTTGTTCAATATTATTATTTTTAGAGACAAAGGCTGATCATAATAACAAGACTGAAAATAAGCAGATGAGGCGTGATTATCGCTCATCTGCTTATTCTTTTAACTAAATAGTATTTTGTTGTACCGATCATAGGAACATCTGCCAATTCACCGAAAACTTCATAACCGTGTTTTAAATAGAAGCCCAATGCTTGGTAGGCTTTCGTGGTCAAAGTAATGGATAGTACGTTTTCCTTCAGCGCCTGTTCTTCAATCGCCTGCATCAATTTGGAACCAACGCCCAATTTCTGATAAGCATCATCGACCCCAACAATGAAATATGCAGGGTATCGTATTGTTTCTTACCAACAACTCCACCAGCTAACCGATTATCGACCCAAGCACCAAAGGCTAATGTCTTCTCATCGGCCTCCGGCAAAGTATCCACAAATTGTTTTTCATGTTGCTGGTCAAATAGTTTATCTAAAAAGGGCATCAGTGCCTCTCTTTCACTTTGTTTGATTTCCATCTCATCACTCCCCGTCATATATATTTCGAATACATGAACTACTCTTTTTTATCTGGAATTTGTCGAAACCTTAAAACTATACCAAAGGCCATTCTATCATGCTTGCTTCTAAAATAAAAATAGGATAATAGAAAATAATGACGGGAATAATTTAGTTGAACAGCTTATCAATACTTAGTAAGAAAATCATGTAAGTCATTTTTAAATGCCGGATTTTGCACCTAATGAAGGAAAAAAACGAAATAGTTGATAATCGGAGTGACTCTATAAGCGTGAACAACAAAATCAACGAAGCGAATAAATAAAAAGACCATACTGGAATCATGTCGGATTTCAGTATAGCCTTCTTTATTGTTTACTTGGCTTTTTCAAAAGCGTCAGCAGAATTATCCGATTCTCCGATCACCCAAGTTTTCGCAATTTCCTGTTCTTTAATCATCTGTGCATACCAACCGTTTTGCTGACACAATTCTCGATGGGTGCCTTTCTCTCGGACACTCCCATCATCTAGAACGATGATTTGATCTGCGTTAATAATCGTGTCCAAACGGTGGGCGATCACCACCACCGTTTTCTTAGCCATTAAATGATCCAAAGCGTTATTGATTTCTTTTTCATTGTCAACATCTAGACTAGAGGTTGACTCATCTAATAGGACAACTGGTGCATCCTTCAGTAACGCTCGGGCAATCGATACTCGTTGTTTTTCCCCACCAGAAAGAGTTGATCCTCCTTCGCCGACCAACGTGTCGTATCCATTATCCATCTGCATGATAAACTCATGACAATTTGCTAATCGACAAGCATGTGTGACTTCCTCCATCGTAGCATTCGGTTTCGCCATCCGGATATTATTCAAAATAGTATCATTGAATAGATAGACATCCTGAAATACACAGGTAATTTCTTCCGTCAACGCATCTGGGCGAATATCACTAATCTTTTCATCGCCCATTCGAATTTCACCTTGAGCGACATCCCAAAAGCGAGAGATCAAACTAACAACTGTCGACTTTCCTGAACCTGATGGTCCCACTAAAGCAGTCGTTTTTCCATCTTCCACCGTAAAAGAAAGATCATTTAGAACCGATACGCCGTTTTCATAGCTAAATGAAACATGATTAAAAGTGATCTCATGATCATTTCCGAGAAAAGCCTCTTTCGTATAAGGCAATGGCTGTGTTTCAAAGATCTGACGTAGATTATCAGCAGATTTAGATAAGTACTTCAACTCTGGATAAAGCATCCCAATCGTCATCAATTGGCTAGATGTTGAAACGCTCAACATCAATACTGCGATATATTGCTCTGGAGTCGAATTGCCTTGGATCAATAAATTGGTTCCCCAGATCAAAGCAACAGGAATCATGAAGGATACGATTGTTGAGAAGATCATTACGTACGGCATCATCGAAAGCTCCACACGGATCGATGATTTTTTCAATTCATGAAACGATTGATCCAAACGTTCAAATTTCGTACCAGTCAATCGATACAAACGAAATGTTTTGATTCCGTTAATATATTCTACAACTCGTGAAATTACTGCATTAATTTTCACACGATGTTCCGGCGCGATAGTATGTCCAACCGAACCGCCCTTAATCATTAGAGGTAAAGCCACTAAAATCATCACTACCATCACACCTGCAAAACGAAAATCAATCACGATTGCTGCTACCATACAGACCGTCACACTGAACAAAGCTTTGACAAAGTCTGTTAAATGATGAGTCAATACTTGTTCAAAATCAGCGATGTCAGTAGAAAAATAGCTTGTCAGTTTTCCAACGCTGTTTTGATTGAAGTAACCGGAATTTAACCCGCGAACATGTTCTGCCAAACGTAATCGCAAGTCGGTGGCAATCACCGAACCGTTCAATTGCAGCGAAGCAAAACTATAACGCGCTAAGAATGTCCGTAAAACAAAAACGATAACTAAGATTGCAATTCCACGGAAAAAGAAACTCTCCGTAAACTCATTTTTGATCAAAGTAACGATACTCAAAATCATTACCGAGTAAAACAACATATTCAAAAAGGCATCAAGAACTGCCAGTAAAATCGGTGTATACAATAGTTTAATTTTTTCGCCGATTACTGCTCGGATGTTTTTAATCACACTAGTCATAAGCTCTCCCCTATTTTTCTGTATAGATCGTCCACAACTTCGCATAGCTTCCATTGCGACGTAACAACTCATCATGTGTTCCTCGTTCAATCACACGCCCCTGATCAAAGACACAAATTTGATCCGCATGCTTGATTGTATTCAAGCGATGGGCGATCATGATCGTTGTTTTATCCTGCAACAATTCATTTAAAGCCAACTGGATTTTCCGTTCATTTTCAATGTCGGTAAAGCTGGTGGCTTCATCAAAGATAACAACCGGTGCATTCTTTAGAATCGCGCGGGCGATACAAATACGCTGCTTTTCCCCGCCAGACATTTTGATCCCAGCTTCTCCCATGACAGTATCATAGCCAGCTGGTAAACTCATGATGAACTCATGGATCTGTGCTGCTTTAGCCGCTTCATGTACTTCCTCATCAGTGACTCGTTCTTTTCCCACAGCGATATTCGTTCGAATCGTATCACTCAACATAAAAGCATCTTGAAAAACAAAACTGATTCCCTGCATCAATGCCTTTTCACTGAAATTTTCTACTGGTTGATCGTTCAACAAGATTTGTCCTTGCTGAATGTCCCAAAAACGTGGAACTAATTGAGCCATCGTTGATTTTCCTGAACCCGATACGCCAACGAAAGCAGTCAAACTATTAGCGGGCACTTCCAGTGAAACATCATGTAGCACTTCATCCTCTTCATATGAAAAATGAACATGATCAAAATTGATTTTTACATCTTCTAATTGCCCCTCATGACTGCCAAAATTCTGTTGCGGTAAATCCATAATCTCTTTGATTTTTTCTGTTCCAGTCAAAATTTGTGAGATTGCCATCGCAAATCCGCTTAAGCTTTTCAGAGAGGACAGGAACACAATACTCATAATCAAGAAGAACAAAAAGGTCGGCAAATCAACCGCTCCTTTTAAATAAAGCCATCCGCCTGCGGGAAAACTAAATAACAATCCGGATTCGATCAAAATCAAAAACATGCCATATGGCCAAGATTGCATCTTCGTACATTCCGTCCACATCTCATGGTACTCTTCTACTGTTGAGGAGTATTGTTTAAATCCTTTAGCAGTAACATTAAAGGATTTCATTACATTCATTCCGTTGATGAATTGCATGATCGAAGAATTTAACTGTCCTACTAATTTTTGATACCAGCCCATATATTTACTGCTTGATCGCATACCGATCATTAGAATAACTGCGCCAATTACGATCGGCAATAGCAAACACAAAGCCAATGGAACACTCAATGTGCATAAGTAGCCGAACATTAATAGTGGAACGGTAACTGCCTTTGCTAAATCCGGTACTTGGTGTGCAAGCATCGTTTCGATTCGTTCAGTATCCTCAATAATAGTCTTCTTCAATTTTCCTGATGTCGTTTTAGTAAAAAAGCCCAAGTGAAGTGTCGCAATATGTGCGCTTAAACGACTCCGAATCTCATATAATGTATTAAATGCACCAATATGTGACAATGCTCCGCTCACCATCATCGTCAAAAACTTTATGATGATCGCCACTCCCGCATACATTCCATGCTGCATTGCCAAATCTATATTCGGCTCATCACCAAATAGAAACATTAAGACCCGATACAACATCACCAATGGAACAAAATCCATGATGCCGGAAATGACACTAAAAATTGCAGATGCTAATAAAAGCAGACTCGATTTTCCTGCCAATCGAAACAAGTAAGTAACATTCGTCTTTTCCATCATTCTCCTCCTTATTACTGATAAATTAATTTTAGATTTCTTCACGTCCACAGTACTAGGCTTGATGTAAAAAATTTATCTCTGTACTATCACAAACCAAAAGTGTCGGCTAAAAGACCTCTCAAACGACAATGAGAACCATTCTCAATTACTTCGAAGTATTACACATGTTATTCATGAAGTAAAGCATATTTTTTGACTTATCTTCATTTTTCTGAATATTTTTGACTTGTTTCATTTATTTCAAAATCGTGTTTTCGAAGTGTATACTAAAGACAATCCTTGCAAAGAAAGAAGGTTCGTATGTCTGAATATTTGAATGACCTTAAAACATTCTGGGATGATTTTGCCGAAGAATATGAAGCAATTCAGCAAGAATCTTCTTTTCCAATAGCTGAAGATCTACGGGACTTTTTACTGGAGGAAGCAATCATCCCCTGCCGATCGTTTTTGGATCTCGCAGGTGGAACAGGACGTTATTTATCTGTATTACAGGATTATGTAGAAAATACGACTTAGTTGATATTTCTGAAGAAATGTTGAAGCTTGCTGCCGAAAAGTCTAGTGAACACGTCCAGCTTGTCAATCAGGCTCAGGAAACGTTTTTTAGACAAAATAAGCAGCGCTATGATCTTGTTTTTTCATCAATGAATCCCGCATTGAAAACCAAAATGGATCTGCTGGACTTATGCCAATCTAGTCAAAATTGGTGTTTACTATTAAGAGTCGTAAAGGATGAGGATCAACTCTTTTCTCCCTATGAAGAAAAGAATCCTGATCTGTTATTAAATAGTCACTATAAAACCTTTTTAGACGAATTAGAGATTCCTTATCTTACTAAACGATTTGCTTATACGAAGCAAGAAAAAATCAGTCGTAATTTTTTTCAAGAATACTTTGCTGAAGATTTTTCTTTTGAAAAATTAACTGCCATTAGCGAAAAAAACTTTGGCATTTCACAACAAAAAAACAACTGGCATTTTCTAGATTTTGAATTGATTTATTTTCATGTGCCAAAGACTTATAATGAGAACGGAAATGAACGTTCGAGGAGGAATTTTAATGGAAGAAAAAACATTTCAACGAATCAAAGAATTAACCGAGCTTCAAGGTACTAGCGGCTTTGAAGAAGATATTCGTAGTTACATGCGTAACGCGATCACACCACTGGTCGATGAGGTGCAGCAAGACGGATTAGGCGGTATTTTTGGTCTTCGTCAAGCGGCTGCGCATAAACCACGGGTAATGGTCGCAGCCCATCTGGATGAAGTCGGTTTTATGCTCTCCGAAATCACTCCCCGCGGGTTGTTTAAGGTCGTGCCATTAGGCGGTTGGAATCCTTACGTCGTTTCAGCACAGCGCTTTACTTTAAAAACCCGCAAAGGAAATTATCCATGTATCTCCTCTTCAGTACCTCCACATCTATTACGAGGAACAACTGGACAAGGACAAGTTAAGGTGGAAGATATTTTATTCGATGCTGGCTTTGAATCAAAAGATGAAGCATTAACCTATGGTGTCTTGCCTGGTGATACGATCGTTCCTCAAACTGAAACAGTTAAAACGGCGAATGGTAAAAATATGATCAGCAAAGCCTGGGATAATCGTTATGGTTGTACAGTAGTGCTGGAGGCTTTGGAAGCCTTGCAAAAAGAAGCCCTTGATTACACACTGATCGCTGGTGCGAATGTGCAAGAAGAAGTTGGCTTGCGTGGTGCCAAACCTGCGGTAACAAAATTCCAACCAGATCTTTTCTTCGCAGTAGATTGCTCAGCCGCTGATGATTTAGTAACAACAAATGGAACGTTTGGTCATTTAGGCGAGGGAACACTCTTACGTATCCAAGATCCTGGTATGATTTTACTTCCTCGTTTACGGGAATATCTATTAGATACCGCAGAAACTCACAACATCCCTTACCAATACTTTGTTTCAAAAGGTGGAACAGATGCTGGCGCAGCTCATACTGCAAACGAAGGGATTCCAAGTACAGTAATCGGTGTTTGCGGGCGTTATATCCATACCCATCAAACGATGTTCAATATCGCTGATTTTGATGCCGCACGAGAAATGCTGATCCAAGTGCTAAAAGGTTTAGACGAAAGTACAATCAAGACAATCATTGCTGGAAAATAGCCTCTTAATAAAAATTAAATAACTTTGGATAAATAGGTTTATCAAGGCTTTCCTAGTTTACTTGATGCGTTCATTCCGCCATTTCAGCATTTTTCTTGCAATCGGGATTTTTTTCCGTTAAGATTTAAATATATTAATAACTCCTTAGGGGAGTAACCGGCAACGTTGTTGTTGTGATATCAACAGTAAGTCAACCAGTGATGGTTTTCTGGTATCGTATGAAATGGTGAGACCTAAGACAAGTTTAAACACTTGCCTTGGGTCTCTTTTTTTGTCAGTTTTTCTATTCACGCTTTACTAGCATGATTAGAAAAATGATAGGTGTGGCGAAAATAAGCACCAAACTAAGAACTAGCTCTCGAGATGCTGAGCTGGTGGCCATTAATGAGTTATACTATCAACTGCAAAAAAGCTACCGAATCAAGTGAAAAAAATATTGGGGGATATAAATTGACAAAACATGCGTATCAACAAGAAACAACTGAATTAATGAAAGATTTAAACACTACATCTGAAGGTATTAATCCGAAAGAAGCTCAACAGCGATTGCAAGAAAATGGCCCGAATCAATTAAAAGAAGCGAAGAAAAAATCCTCGCTGACTTTATTTTTGGAAACCTTTAAAGATGCAATGGTGATCGTTCTACTGATTGTCGCTGTCGTACAGATGATTATGGGGGCTCATGTTGAATCCGTTGTTATCTTCGCTGTGTTGCTATTGAACTCAGTTGTAAGTGTCATTCAAACAAAAAAAGCGGAAGGTTCACTAGATGCTTTGAAAAAGCTTTCTGCGCCAGATGCTAGCGTTCTTCGAGGAGGACAAGAACAGAGTGTCCCTGCTAAAGAATTAGTGCTGGGGGATATCGTAATTTTAGAAGCTGGGGACTATGTGCCAGCTGATGGACGTTTGCTTGAGACTGGTTCATTAAAAGTTGACGAAGGAATGTTGACAGGCGAATCAACGCCAGCTGAAAAAAAGATCAAAAAATTAGATAATGACGTTCCAATCGGAGATCGCATCAATATGGTCTTTAGCGGAACAATTGTCACTTACGGACGCGGGAAATTCTTAGTAACTGCTGTCGGCAGTACTACCGAGATTGGTCAAGTCGCTGGTCTTTTAGAGTCAACTACAGAACAAAAAACACCGTTGCAACGCGGATTAGATCGCTTCAGCAAAAAGTTGAGTTTTGCAATCTTGATTTTATCGCTGATTATTTTAGGTGTTCAATTACTCCGAGTCTTCCTAGAGGGATCAGCAGATATGACACAGGATATCGTCAATGCCTTTATGTTTGCCGTGGCTGTGGCTGTGGCTGCGATCCCTGAAGCATTACAATCAATCGTTACAATCGTCCTCTCATTAGGAACGAAGAAAATGGCAAAACAGCATGCGATTATTCGTAAACTTCCTGCTGTAGAAACATTAGGCTCAACGAGTATTATTTGTACCGATAAAACAGGTACTCTGACTCAAAATAGAATGACTGTTGTCGATTATTTCTTAGCTGATGGACAGAACGGGGAATTTTCAAGTGATCCAAAGCAATGGCAAGCAGATGAGCAACGCTTGATTGAAATCAGCGTTTTAGCGAACGATGCCACCATCAGTGATGACGGTACTAAGTTGGGGGACCCGACCGAAATTGCGTTGATTGATTTCAGCGAAAAGCAAAACCAACCTTATCGTGAACTGCGCAAAAAATTCCCTCGTGAAGCAGAACTACCATTTGATTCTGATCGTAAACTGATGTCAACTCTTCACACCATCAATCAGCAAAAAATCATGGTGACAAAAGGCGGCCCTGATATCGTCTTTGAACGTAGCACGAAAGTTTTACTAAACGGACAAGTTGTTACATTTACACCTGAACTAAAAGCGCGCTTCCAAAAACAAAACGAAGATTTTTCTGAACGAGCATTGCGTGTTTTAGCATTTGCGTATAAAGAAATAACGTCTTCATCAATCACGCTGACTGATGAAGAAGATCTTGTTTTAGTTGGTTTATTAGCAATGATCGATCCTCCGCGAGAAGAAGTTTTTCAAGCAGTAGCCGATGCAAACTCTGCTGGCATCCAAACAGTGATGATCACAGGTGATCACAAGACGACTGCGGTTGCTATAGCTAAAGAGATCGGGATCTTCCAACAAGGTGACCTTGCATTGACCGGTACAGAACTAGATCAGCTGAGCGAAGCCGAGTTAGCTGATCAATTGGAGCAAATCACGGTCTATGCCCGAGTTTCTCCAGAAAATAAAATTCGAATCGTGCGTGCTTGGCAAGCTAAAGGAAAAATTTCTGCGATGACTGGTGATGGTGTCAATGACGCTCCTGCTTTGAAACAAGCGGATATCGGGATCGCTATGGGTACCGGAACTGACGTAGCTAAAGATGCTGCAGCAATGGTGCTGACTGACGATAACTTTGCTTCGATCATTAAAGCAGTTGAAGTCGGACGAAATGTTTTTGATAATATCAAAAAAGCGGTGACTTATCTTTTTGCTGGAAATCTAGGAGCGATCATTGCCATTATTTTTGCTTTAACGATTGGCTGGGCGAATCCATTTACGGCTTTGCAGCTTCTCTTTATCAATCTGGTCAATGACTCTTTGCCTGCGATTGCATTAGGTATGGAGAAAGCTGAACCAACGATTATGAAGCGTCAACCACGCGATCCTAATAGTGGTATTTTCACAGGAAAAACACTGATTTCTGTCACTTATCGGGGAATCTTGATCGCATTGGCTGTAATTATCGCTCAATGGATCGGGAATCAGCAATCAGCTGAAATGGGTGTCGCAATGGCCTTCTCTACTTTGATTTTGAGCCGAACATTACAAACCTTTGCTGCTCGTTCAAATACACAAACATCGCTGCAAGTTGGATTATTTTCCAATAAAATGGTTCTGCTTGCAAACCTTGTGTGTAGCGGACTCTTTAGTCTGACTCTGCTGCCAGGATTGCGCGAAGTCTTTGCCATTCCAACAGCCTTTGCTTTGAAGGAAATTGGCTTGGCTCTGGTTCTAGCAACTTCGGCCCTGCTATTAATGGAGATCACTAAATTAATTTTAGTGAACGTTCAAGAACCAAAAATCAGCACCAAATTGAAAAAATGTTAAGTTGTGACCAGAGTTGCCAGCATCAAGAAATTTCGGCTTATTTCCAAATGCTGGTTCTGCTCAGTGAAGCTTAGCAGTAACTGTATGCGGAGGTTGCGAAGAAGTTGCTTCTGGTCACTGTTTATTCGTAAAAAGAGGTTGTGACAGAAGTGGTCAGCTTATTTCCGAAGAAGCTACTTCTGACACACCGTTTGTTCGGAAAAAGGACCTGTGACAAGACTTTTGTCACAGGTCCTTTCTTTTTATAAAAATTGTTGCAGATATCGTTGAATACGCGGATTGTCACTGTCAAAAAATGTCTGACTGCTGCCATCAAAAGTAACGTGCCCGTCTTCTAGAAAAACAATGCGGTCAGCAACTTTACGAGCAAATTCCAAATGATGCGTTACAACGATTTGGCCATTGCCCGATTCAGCTAAATCTTTAATCACTTGTAATACTTCTTGTGCCAGCTCAGGGTCTAACGCACTCGTTGGTTCATCATAAAGCATGAATTCTGGTTCCATTGCTAATGCTCGCGCAATAGCGACCCGTTGCATCTGTCCGCCAGATAACTGCTTTGGGTGCTCTGCGGCTTTGTCTAGTAACCCAACCTTAGTCAACAATTGTTCTGCCTGTTCTCGTGCCTGATTTCTCGAAACTTTCTTCACCTGTGTAGGACCTTCCATGACGTTTTGAATTACCGTCAAGTGAGGAAAAAGATTGTAAGCTTGAAAAACAATACTGAAGTGTCCACGATACTCTTTCAATTGACGAAAAGACAAATTTTTCGGAAAGGAAAGATCATCTTGATCGATTTTGATTCTGCCGCTGTCGGGTGTTTCTAGTAGATCAATCGATCGTAATAAGGTGCTCTTTCCTGATCCAGACGGTCCCAAAATAACTGTTGTCTGGCCAGGCTGGAAGGTCAAATCAATTTCTTTTAAGACTTGGTTGCCCTCAAAACTTTTGTTTAATTTCTCGATTATTAACATGCTTTTTCCTCCTTAATCGTTTCAAAGTAATAATTTTTCCAAGAGAAAAAATTAGGTCGATTCGAATGCCATCTATCATTCAACTAACGTGCTAGAATAATAAATAAACCAATTCTGCTAAAAATTGGCCCTCTTCTTCACTAGAATTGGCATACGATTCCACTAATGTATTTAAAATACGAAGTGGAACTCGCAACTAACGTCCTAATAGACCATCCGTTTTTCAAGTACAGATTGCAAATAATTCAAGAAAGTACAAAAGACTAAATAATAGACCGCCACCATGCTGTATAACAGCAGCGGCTCATAGGTCCGAGCGGCGATCCGTTGAGCTGTCATAAAAATCTCAACAATCGTGATACTAGCTGCCAATGATGTATCCTTAACAAGACTGACAAAGTTATTAGACAATGGTGGTAAAGCGATTTTGAAGGCCTGCGGTGCGATAATACGGTACAATATCTGCCAACGGCTCATTCCTAAAGATGCCGCTGATTCATATTGACCTTGCGGGATCGCCAGCAAAGCGGAACGAATATTTTCCGAAGCATACGCGCCTGTATTTAGTGAAAAGGTCAAAATCGCCGCTGTCCACGCATCCATCTGAATGCCAACTGAGGGAAGCCCGAAAAAGACGATAAATAATTGAACCAGAAGCGGTGTCCCACGGAAGATCCAAACATATAGGAAAAATATTCCATTCAGCAGGCGATTTTTTGAAATTCGAGCCAAAGCGGTAACTAATGCTAAGATCATCCCTAACGCAAAAGAAATCAGCGTCAAAGGAATCGTCATTTTTAGCAGCGCCCAAAAGAGCGGCAACGCTGAGCTTTGAATAATATCAATCGTTCGTTCCATTTTACTTATTCCTTCCCTTTACTTAGAAATATCTTTCTTGAAATATTTTTCTGACAGTTTAGTCAACGTACCATCTTCTTCTAATTCCTTGATAGCTTTATCAACTTTCTTTGCTAATTTTTCGTCACCTTTATGGAACATTGCCGCAACCTCTGTCGCTTCATCTGAAGTTTTCACGATTTTTATTGGTGCATCCGGCTTTTGATTTAAATAATCATAGTAGGTCACATCATCATTCAATGTTGCATCCGCTCGATTGTCAGCGACTAATTCCACCGCCTTGCTGAAGCCGTCGACACTAGAAATTTTCGCGCCAAGATTTTCTGCCATTTCCGCATAGTTGCTGGTCAATGACTGAGCAGAAGTTTTCCCATTCAAATCAGCAAAATCCTTAATCTCATGATTATCCTTATTTACGATCAATGCTGGGTGAGAAACAGAATAAGGAGTACTAAACAAGTATTTTTCCTTGCGCTCAGGGGTGATTGCTACCTGATTGAAGACTACATCTGTTTTTTTAGCATCAAATGCTGCCAACATTGAATCCCATGGTGCCTCAACAAATTTAATTTTATAGTCAATCTTTTTAGCCACAGCTTTTGCGACATCTACGTCATAACCCGTCAGCTTATTATTGTCATCACGGAAAGAAAATGGTGAGTAAGTTTCTTCTGTCCCAACTCGCAAAACATTCTTCGAGCTAGCCTCCCCGCTGTCTTTTGATTGGCAACCAGCTAAAAACAAGACCCCAACGACGAATAGACTAGCAGCTGCTATAATTGATTTTTTCATTTTTTTCATTTCCCTTCTAGGTATCATACCAGAGCTTTTATTTAGCTTTTTCTTAATGACGTATGCCAGTAAAAGCTTGCCCCAAATCATTTTTCAAATCCGCTATATCTTCGATGCCTACAGATAAACGAATCAAGCCGTTTTTGATTCCTGATGCTTCTCGTTTTTCTTTTGGTATTGACGCATGAGTCATAACAGCGGGAACTTCGATTAAACTCTCAACACCGCCTAGACTTTCTGCTAAGGTAATCACTTGTAATGATTCGACGAAAGCTGCAACTTTCCTTTCATTCACCAGCTCAAAGGCCACCATACCGCCGTATCCGCTCATTTGTTTTGCAGCAACTTCGTGACCAGGATGATCTGATAAACCTGGATAATAAACTTTAGCTACTGCGGAATGATTAGCTAAGTAGTCAGCGATTATTTCAGCATTTTTTTGGTGTGCTTCCATTCGAACTGCGAGAGTTTTGATTCCTCGTTGAAGCAGCCAGCTGTCTTGTGGACCTAAAACGCCGCCTATTGAATTCTGATAAAATCCTATTTTCTCAGCAAGTACCTCATCATTGGTTGTTGCTAAACCAGCGACCAAATCACTGTGACCCCCTAGATACTTAGTACCACTGTGCAACACGATGTCTGCGCTTAGCTCCAATGGTTGTTGTAAGTATGGTGTAGCAAACGTATTGTCAACGATGGTTATTAAATTATGCTCTTTCGCCCAAGCTGAACTTTTTTCCAAATCGACAATTTTCAATAAAGGATTACTAGGTGATTCTAAATAAAGTGCTTTGGTATGCTCCGTTAACGCAGCTTCAAGTTGTGACTGTTCACGACTGTCAACCATCGTGTAACTCAACCCCAGTGGTTTAAAAACTTTTTCTAATAAGCGGAAGGTTCCACCATACACGTCATCGCCTAATAGTAAATGATCCCCCGGGTGAAAAAGTGATAACGTGGCATGGATCGCTGCCAAGCCGGAGCCAAAAGCAAACCCTTTGACACCGCCCTCTAATTCAGCGATTAATTCTTCTAACGCTAAACGTGTTGGGTTGCCAGAACGAGAGTACTCAAAATCTCCCGGCTGACCTAATTTCTTTTGTCGGTAAGTTGACGTTTGGTAGATCGGTACACTGACTGCTCCAGTCAATGGGTCTTCACTGATTCCTCCGTGGATCAATTTGGTTGATAAATGCATTATATTTCCTCCTAATTAGTAAGTTTTTTTGCGTTCATCTATTAAGCAACAACACACTGTACTTCCCCCTAACTTGAATTTTGTGTACAAAAAAAGAGGTGCAAGCTATTAAAGCTGCACCTCTTGGCTTCGTCAAAATTTTAGAAGTATCCTTCTTTTTAAACGAGTTCAGAACAGTTAATAGGCATGACAAATTCGTATGCTGCTTTTTTGCACCATACAACAACATGCTGATTCAACTGTTTGAAGATTACGCTTTGCAATGTTGTTTGCCATGAGTCCTGACCTCCTTAAATGTTGCACTCAATTTAGCATTTAAAAAAAGAGAAGTCAATCAATTAAATCCTAGATTTCTTTTAAATAACTACTTTGAGTCCTTTTACAACAAAAAATTTTCTGTTTTACCATCAGCATTGATCCCGCTGAAAAGCAGTTGCAAAAATAACTAAATTATTTTCTATAATTTTAAAACATCTGCAACCGAGTAATAGCCCGGTTCTTGTCCGGCTAAGAAAACTGCACAATCACATGCACCTTTGGCAAAACCGCGCCAATCCGTCGAATGATGACTAATTTCCAACCGTTCTCCAAAACCGCCAAAGTAAACAGTGTGGCTGCTAGGTGTATTCCCCATTCGGACAGAATGATACCCTATTGAACCTGGTTTTCTTTCCCCAACTCCTTCACGGCCAAAAACTGCCAACTCAGAAAATTCTGTCCCTAACTCATGAGCAATCAGTTTTCCCATTTCTTTCGACGTACCGCTTGGTGCATCTTTTTTCCAAAGATCATGCATCTCCACAATCTCGATATCTGTTTCAGCGCCAACCGCAGCAGTTGCCAGTTGCAGCAGCCTATTCATAACATTTACCAGCTTAGATGTATTTGCAGCATATAACATCGGAATTTTCTTACCAGCTTGTCGAAATAAATCCATTTCTGCTGGATCAAAGCCAGTCGTTCCGCAGACCAATGGCTTTTTGTATTCTTTTGCCAATCGTAAAGTTTCTAGCCCCATTTCCTTTGTAGAGAAATCGATAATCACATCACAGGCCTCGATCACTTCTGTTAAATCATCTACGACCGGGACACCAAGATCACGTCCAAGTATCGTTACTTGCCCCAAATCTTGCCCAATATAATCGCGGCCCTTTGGACCCACTCCCGCAACTAATAGCAACTCTTCATCATCAGCTGCGATCTGCGTAATCAAGCGGCCCATTTTCCCTCGCGGGCCTACAATAATAGTTTTAATCAATTTCATTCCTCCTTGAATTACTGATAAAAACGATTTCAATAACAGTTTACCACGTACGATGAAAGAAAAAATCACTCGAGAAATTTATCTCAAGTGATTCTAAAAAAACATTCTTAAAAATGACCATAAATACCGCAATAGGCGAAATAGGATGAATAGGAGAAAGATATTTCCAAAGATGAAACTGACGGCATTGCCCGCACTAGCTTTTAAATTACTTAAAGTGAAGCGGCGTAAAAATCGCGGCATTGAGCTATAGCCGTTACGTTTCAATCGGAAACTTTCTTCATAGGTCAGATCTAGCATATCGTAATACACAATCTGCAACGGTTCTCTAGAAAAGAACGTTTTTGAAAAACCAACCATCATCGTGTACTGCTTATTATTAGAAGGTAAGTTTCGTACACCTTTTTTATTGATTCGAACCTTCTCATCAGCATCTACCACATTGTAGCTGTACTCTTCTTCTTCAATTTTGTGAATTTGTACGTCAGGTCGATTTTCTTCAAGAAAGGCTTGGTAGACTTGCGAAAATTTTTGCTGTTCTAAAAAAAGATAAACACCCAAACCCGCGATCAATATCATCAATAAAATATTTAGAAACAAATTATCTTGAAAAATACCGCTGTACGCCATGATGATAACTAAAGATACACCACAAATCACGATACGTTTCCAATAATAGTTTTGATACATAATTTTGATCGTCCGTTCATAATACTCAAAATCGGATACAGCAAAATTCATCGTCTGTTCCTCCCTTCATAAACTTCTTGTTTTTAGTATAGCGGAGCAAAAGAGTAGTGTCAGTCTATTTTATTCATAAAGAACTAAATGATTCATACCTTTAGACTAATTTAAATTTTTTTTGTGAGAATGATTTATTTTTCTACTATTCCCTTTTTTTCTATCCCATCGCGAGTATAATGAACATGTAAAACGATTACTATTATTCAGCTAATGGGTGCCGGCTCCACTCTGCGCTACTGATAGATTCATTTTTTCTTTTGGTCCATTAGTGAAATGATCCACATACGACTTTTTAGTTTTTATGTTTGGAAATTTGAGCTCTAATTATGAAGAAGGAGTACACTCATGAAAATCGCCATTATCCTTTCAACCATTCTACTTGCGTTAGTTAATTTCTATCTTTTTTATGTTTATTTCAAAGAAAAGAAAATTGAAGATAAACTAGAAAGATTGGCCGTGATGTTTGGCGCTAACATGAGTGTTCTTTTTGTCGACAGTTTGATTCTTTTCTTCGGCGCTTTAGCAGAAGAAGGCATGTTCCTGTTGGTAATCTTTAGTGATTTCTAAATAACAACCTGCGACTTCGATGAAGCCGCAGGTTGTTTTACTGTTGGACAAAGCCGTATTCAAGGATTTGTAGCTTACGTTTCAAGCGATCAATCACAGGCATCAAGTCTTCAATCGTTTTCCACTCAGGATGTTGAGCCAATTCTTGCTGAATCTTCGTAGTTTCGCTCGTTAAAACAGCATAGATTGTTTCCAATACATCCCTTTCTTGAACACCTTCTCGCAATGGAAGCTTGCTAATCACTTCATCGGTTAGTGTCATATTACGATTAACATCGGAATTGAGCCGTTCCGTCATTGCTCCCCGTAATGGTTCGGGAAGCAAAGGCATTTCAACATAGGCCTTCATCAAGAAATCAAACTCAATAGGGTATTTTAGTTGCAGCTCGATCTTATACTTTGTGGCATCTACCACCATTTCTAATAAATCAGAAGCTTTCGTCCAAACCGAATAATCAATCCGCTGATAAAAGAATTCTGATGCGTAAACATAAGTCGCTTGGTATAAACCACCCTTACTACCATAATAATGAAATAATAATCCTTTAGATACGCCTGCTTCATCAGCTATCTGGTCAGTCCTTGTCTCACGATAACCATACTGACCGAATAGTTTAGCACAAGTGGCCAAAATGCTTTTTTCCTTCTGGGGATCTTTTACTACTTCCTTCATCCTATCACTCCAAGTCCCGCTTATTGTAGCCTACAATGCCCAAAATCGTCAAAATCAGAAAAGCCGCGATTAGAAAAATCGTCACTTGATTATTGGCATTTTCTGTCGGAACTTTTCCAACCCATCCTAATGGCGAGATATTTGCCGTCTCATCAGAAAGATTCAGTAATGGACCAAACATTTTCACCAGGATACTAGTGGCTAGATAAATCCATAATGCATTTATCAATTTAGGGAAAGCGCCGGTAAAAAAAATACCGATCCCAATAAAAAACAAGACTGCTGGCAAAAATCCAAGCATTGTTTCCCAAAAATAGTTTATTGCGATTGGATGATCTAAGGTCGCATTCCCAATGAAAAACGCCCCAGCCAATATTCCTGCGAACACAACCACACTTACAATCGTTCCTACACCAAAGTAACTAAGTGACAGCCGAGTCTTGGAAATGCTCTTCGAGTGCAGGATTTCAAGATATCCTTTTTTATCATCCGATTTCAAGCGAAAAATAATCAGAAGACCGCTGATAGCGGCTATTGCTACAAAGAATAACCCAAGCATATTCAAGTAATTGAGAATCAATTCTCTATTTGCCGCATTAATTTGAGTCACACCAAGAATTTTGCGATAGGTTGGATTACTGCCGATAATGTCGCCGATTGTACTGAAGATCGACCCATAAGCCGCTCCTAATATGAAACCACCAAAGATCCAGCCAAGGATACTATTACGTTCAACAGATAGAACCAAACCCAACGGTGAAGACAACAATTTCCCCGCTTTTGACTTTCCATTTCGTGCCGCTAAAATACCGCTGCCGATATCTCGCGTCTCTACGATTTTGATTGCGATTAGTAAACAAACCAAGCCTAATCCTAGTGTCAAAATAACCGGTAACCAATAATTGTGTGTATAGATTGCTGTTTTTTGAATCCACCCAACTGGTGATAGCCATGTCCACTCAGGATTCGTCACATCTGTCATCATTCGAACAATATAAAAAAATCCATACAAGCCATAACTCATGAAACTGGCACTGCGAGAATTATTAGCCAGTTGTGCCAGCAACAAACTAATGAATCCAAACATGATTCCAATACTGGCAACACTAACACCGAGTAAGATATCACCTTGCATAGTCGCACCATTCAAATCCGCTACGATCAAACTCACCACGTATAAAATCCCCATCACGCCGTTGAGTAAAAGAATCTCAATAACAGTTGCATAAGTCGGTGCCAAACGTCCAACCGTTCGTGAGCGGACCATTTCCAATAATCCAGAATCTTCTTCCGCTCTCGTATTTGAGATCGCTAGTGAAATATTCATAAAGACCATAAACATTCCCATAAAGACCAGCATTTCGGAAGCAAATACATTGGCGGTCGTATATGGCTTCGTCGCTGAAAATTCACCAAAAAGCGAGACCATTGCTGGTGTTTTCAATGTTTCTACTATGGCATTGATATCTGTCTGAGTACCGAATAGAACATTGAACTTAGTAGCAGCCGATGCGAAAACACCAACTAAAATCACAATCCAAATAAGATGCTTGATCTTGTTTTGTTTTAAGTTTGCTCGTAACAAGTAGACTGTCTTAGCTCCGCTATGCCTCATTAGAATCAGCCCCTTGTTTTTCATAATAACGCATAAATAAATCTTCCAATGTTGGTGGTGTCGAAATTAGATTAACGATTTGTCTCTCTGACAAAAATCCCATGATTTTCGTCATCTGTTCGCGATCTACTGAAAGTACCGCACGCTGATGTGTCTCATCCGAAAAATCAACTTTATGCACACCCGCTATCTGATTGATCCCATCTAAAACAGTCTTTGTTTCAACCGTGATCTCCATCCGAGTCAAATGACGCATCGATGCCAAATCACCTGTTTCAATAATCACACCTTCACGAATGATCGCGATTCGATCGCACATTTTTTCTACTTCCGATAAAATATGACTAGAAAGTAAAATACTTTTCCCCGCCTCTTTTAACTTCAATACTTCTTCTTGGAAAGTTTTTTCATTCAACGGATCTAAACCAGAGGTAGGCTCATCAAATATATACAATTCCGCTTCTTGCGACAATGCCGCCACCAACGCTATTTTCTGTCGATTTCCCTTTGAGTATGTCCGAGCTTTTTTCTTTGGGTCTAGCTGAAACTTTTCGATCAGCTCTTCCGTTTTTTTAGTCCGCTTTTGACCATTCAAACGTAAAAGCAAATCAATGATCTCACCGCCAGTTAAATTCGGCCAAAGATAGACATCTCCGGGTACATAAGAAATATCCTTATGTACCTCTGTATCGTCCTTCCAAACATCTTTTCCAAAAATCAGCGCTTCACCGCCAGATTTTTTCAGCATACCTAATAAAATCCGGATCGTTGTTGATTTACCAGAACCGTTTGGTCCAATAAAACCTACTACCTCACCTTTTTTTACATCAAACGTGACATTTTTCAATGCTTGAAATTTACCAAAATTTTTCTCTACTTTATTTAATGATACGATTTGATTTTCCAACGTTCTCACTCCTATTCCATACATGATCACTCGATACTTCAACTTTATATCGAGAGCATATACCCTTTTGACTAATGAGTCAATGACTAGTTAGTCAATTTGGATTCAGTTTTTTTCTGGACCCGAAAAAAATTGAAAAAGCTGTCAGATCCCATATTTCTCGTCTTTTAGAAAAATATGAAGTATCATGGAGAAAACTTTTGCAAGGAGTATTTGATGGTTATTCTGAAAAAAATTTCCCCACTATTTTTGATTCTCGCAATTATTGGGGATTTTTCATTACCTTATTATTTAGGTCAATTTTATCCTGGCTTCGATCAAATGACGATGATCATCAGTCAATTAGGCGAATCCACCAGCCCTGTACAATCCTATTTCAATAATGGTTCTATTGTTACTGGAACTCTATTCGTCTTATCAAGTTTAGGTGTCTACACTTTTTTTCAATCCAAATCCAAACGTTTGGCTCAGATAGTTGCAAGTGCAATCGCATTATATGGCTTCGGAGACTGTATTTTGACTGGCTTAGTAAAAATCAGCGATACGGCCAGTTTCTTTAGCCCTGCTTACTTTTTGCATGCCGCTTTCTCTGGAATCTCTATGGTAGCCATGATGTTTGTTCCTTTATTATTGGCCTATCAAGCTAGTCTGAATCAGCAAAAATTCGTTGCACTTTTTTATTCTATCTGTTTGATTGCTTCGATCACAGCATTGATTCTATTTGCGGCTTATTATTTACCTCTTGTCGGTCGCCTCCTTTCTTCTACACGCGGTTTTTGGCAACGACTATCGTTGTTTTTCTTATATTTACCAGCACTTAGTATCGCTTTGAGGCAATTAAAAGCTAAATCACACGTTTAAAAATCTTTAGCGTCTGACTCATTTTTTCAACATTCACAAATCAAAACTAATGTCATTTTTGTAGTCATTCTTCATCACGCACTCTAGCCGACTAAACTTCACCTCACTCTTTAACGCTAGATAAGCAAAAACGGATGCGACTTTCATTGTCGCACCCGTTTTGCTTATCTTAATTTTTTGATTCCAATTTGTGCCGCTCCGATTGCTCCAGCATATTGGGATAGCTCGTCACGCTTAACCGGGGCTGCCACGTATTGCTCCAGAACTTTTACGAAGATCGCACTTTTGGAAAGGCCGCCAGTGAACAGTATTTCTTCACCTCTGACAGGCCTTAGTTTTGAATACTGGCTGCTGATCCGTTGTGCAATAGAATGGAGAACGCCTAATGCGATGTCTTCTCGGTCTTCCCCTTTTGAGATTAAACTGATCACTTCCGATTCCGCGAAAACCGTGCACATACTGTTGATCGTGACAGGCTTCGCATCCTGTACAAAATGATCCAAGGCTGAGATATCCTCACCCAATGTCCGCATCATCACTTCCACAAAACGTCCAGTTCCTGCAGCACAACGATCATTCATGCTGAATTCTATTACATTGCCCTTCCCGTTCAACTGAATCGTTTTACAGTCTTGTCCGCCAATATCAATAACTTGCTTCACTCCAGGAGACAAATAATCGGCCCCTTTACCATGACAAGTAATCTCTGTGACGACTAAATCTGCCGGAAGTAATTTCCTGCCATAGCCAGTCGTCACGAGCTTCAAGTCATTTAGCACGTAACTTCGTTTAAAATACTCAACCACATCTGACATCGCTCCTTTAGGATTTCCAGCCGTTGGAATCAGATATTTAGCAATCAATTCCTGATTGCTAAAAAGCACGCCTTTGGTTGTGGTGGAACCAGAATCTAAACCTATTGTGTACATACAGCCTCTTCCTCTAACATTTCGATAAACGCGGTTACGCGGGTGTTGATTTGTTCGATATCTGACGTTGAATAATCCGTTTCCAAATACATATACGGTGTATTTTTTTCTTCATTCAAGAAGCGTTTGATCTTTAAGGACTCCACGGAAAATGGAATACAGTTCTGTAAGACCATATCAATCACACCATCTACCTGATAGTCATCAATCATTTGACTCAGCAACTCTTTACGCGGCTGGTTATTCGACATACACGCACAGCCGATATTGATATATTTATCCGTTAATGCTTGATACACATCTTCTTCTGCTTCATCAACTAACCGTTCCACAGCCTTTGCCACAGTACAATTTTCATAAGCAACGACTAATCCGCCATTTTCTTCAATCGCACGAATCACTTTTTCTGTCACGCCCCCCATTGGCGAGCCCGTTACTAATATCCGAGGTCTAGCATCCAAACGTTTCCCTGCTTCATATTCTTCTCTGACTTTAGCCGTCGTCTTTTCCAACATATCGATGACTTCTTCTTTATCAAATTTATATTGTGAACCATACATCACTTGGAAAATTTCTTGCCCAGTAATTGCCGGCGGATTCAATTGACCTAAACGATAGAAATTTTGTTTGGCTTGACGTTCGCGATTTTTCAACACGATTGCTTCCCGAATTTTTTCATCCGTGATTTCTACATCCAAAAAGTCCTCTAATTTTTCTTTAAAGCGCACCAGTTCGCTGTACCATAATTTTTTACTTTCCTCAGTATCTCGCATATGCGGCAATTGCATTAAATAGGTATCCTTGAATTCTTCCATGTATTCATACATTTTCTTCTTACCGTCACAGGTCGTTTCACCTACAACTAAATCAGAAAAATAGAAATACGGACATTTATCCGTCTTGCCGAAGCCGTAGCTAGATTTGATCAACGGACAAAGATTCCGCGGCAGATCTTCCTCTGCATCAGGGATCGTTTCATCTGAAGTCGAACATAAACTGATCTGGATCGCCCCGCCTGCTAACACCAATTCCTCTGGCATAAAGGTACAATATACACCCACAACTGGTTTGCCTTTTTCTTTGATCTCCTTAACTGTTAAAAATCCTTGTCTTCTCGCTTCGCCAAACTCATCAAAAATCTCTGGTAAACTTGTTCTTAATTCCATTTTATCCATTCCTTTCTCAATTGGAGGTATTAAAAAATTAGATTGATTTTCGCGCCCTCTTAGTTGGAATTTCTCTTAATAATTCCATCAAGTAGGCTAGCATACGCTTTGCACTGCAATTCATCGTTCTTTTCCTCCAACAGAAAAAGAGCATGCCGAAAAGCCTGCTCCTGGATAACTTCTATTTTAACGTATCCGAGGAGGAAAAATATTTAATTGACGCGCTTAGAACCTCTAAGTTTTGTGGCACTCAAAGTCATCGCTTAAACATTATTTCCACCTCCAGAAGTATTTCTAACATTTTCAATGGATGCTATCCTATTGCATCCTTAAAGTTTGTGTAAACACTTACAATTACTTCCTAAGTATAACGAAGAGAAATTTCTCCCGCAAGGCTTCCAAAAGAGAATCGTTCTCACTTCACTAGACGCATTCAAAAAGAGTGTTAAACGCTTATTTTAATACGCTCTTAAGAGCAAAAAGGCCAACATTACAGAATGTTGGCTCTTACTCTTTGCGACAAGCTATTTTCTTTTTATCGGAACCCAGATTTCCATATCTTCCCCTTGGGTATAAACTTCTAAGTCGGGGCCAGAAGAAGACATTTCCCCAGTCATATATCCTGTATTTAATAACTCATATTCTTCTGATTCTGGTCCCCATTTCGTCACAATTTCGATCTGCGTGGTCCCTGCTGTTTTGCCAGTACAAGGGAAAACTGCCCAGGTATTTGCTGGAACCTCTGCCTCTTCCATGTCTTCAGGAGTTGCGACAGTTGTTGCGGCGGCGATATAGTAATCAAATTTCTTATTATCCTTTGGATCAACATTGTAAAAGCTTGCACCGATCACACCATACGGCTCACGATCGATCAAAGGGGCCACAACCTCATGCTTGTTACTGGAAATAAATTGATTCCAAAATGCTTCGCAATCTTTCATTCCTTGCTGATTGTCGTTGGTGGAGCTCACTTTCACGCCTGCTAATTTGAAACTGTCTAATTCTACAATTCGGTAGTCCATTTTCCATTCCTCCATTTATGTGTGTTTTTATATCTCTTTGCTACACTCATAATTTAGCATCTCAGGAGGTCTATTTTTGAAACTTGTCATGTTTGCATAGGTTTCCTGTTATGTTTGCTCAAATAAATTGAAGGTTAGTTTAAAAGAATAATCATCCGTCACATAATTCAGATTGCCATGATAAGCTTCTACGATTTGGCTGATTGATTTCATTCCTAGACCATGACTAATTTTATCTTTTTTACGCGTGTTAAAAGACCTGACTTTTCCATCCGTACTATTCTCACAGGAAGCAACCAACGAATGATTGAAATAGATCATTTTTAACTGTATATATTTCTGTGCATCACAATGTTCACAGGCTTCTCGAGCATTGTCTAAAATATTCCCCATCAAAGAAGATAGGTCGGCATCGGAAAAACCCATTGTTTCTGGACATTTAATTTCAAAATCGCAAGTGATTCCGTTTTGTCTGATTTTTTGATGATGCAAACGCAACAGAGCGTTCAATCCACCATGCTGAGTGAAAGAAGGGATTTCATTTGAATCTAATTGTTTGATCAGTTCATTGATTTGTTGATTCGCTTTCTGTTCTTTATTCCTATCCAAATAACCAACAATCGAATACATTTGATTTTTCATATCGTGCTTTATTTTTCGAACCTCTTGCTGGTGTTTCTCCACTTGCTGATAATATCCCTCTAACAACTCATGTCGTTGTTCTTGTAACCGATATTCTTGATTTTTCTTGGACATATTATCAAACATTTCAAAACCAATATAAAACAGAAGCAGCAACGCCCCTAACGCCCCCATCAATAAGAAATCTCTCAGCAAAAATTGGTTAGAAACCGTTACTCCTGTCATCAATAATCCCAAGGCAAAACTACAGATTAAGGCGATCAATAATTGGATAATAGAAAACTCCCGCTGTACAGAAATGCCTCTTTTCCTTCTCGCTGACCATACTGAAAAAATTAGAAGCAAGGTGAACAGCATCGCCAAACGATTTCCCATTTTCCCTTCGCTGACGAATCGCTGAAGTTCAGCAACCGATAGAAATACTCGCGCAAAAACAGTCATCATCCACTCGCTCATGATCGTAAAGACAACAAATAAGATGGCGACCAATCCTTTTTGATAAACCTTACCGCTATAGAAAAATTGTACACAAAATAAAAGAAGTAAAAGACTGATAAAATTATAAATTGGTCGAAATAAAACAGTACTATATTGGGTTACTAAATTATTGACAAAATAATACGGTACGACAATCAGATAAATTCCCAAAAAAAGGGTTTTTTAGGAATAAAAGGTTTTACCGAAAAAAAGCTGGAAAATAATAACCCTAAACTTAAGGTAAGCATCACGGTAACCGGAATAAAATTTTCTAAAAAAGCCATATAGGATCGATCCTCCTTTATCGGGACAAAACAAATTGCTGGAAGTGTTCGTGAAAAGAAGTATGGAATTTTTTGCTGATTGGCAGCTTTTCGCCATCCTTCAGATACACAAAATTGCTCTCCACTGTACTCAACTGTTCAAAATTAATAATGATGGAAGTGTGTATCTGGGCAAAAAGGATTCCTTTCACTTGCTCGCGTGCATCTTTTAAGGTGCCATAATATTCATATATTTCACCATCCGTAGTATGAAGAAGAATCTTTCGGCCCGAGCTTTCAATATAACTAATCTGCGACAAAAAGAAGGTATAGATTTTTTTCTGTGACACAAATTGGAAGATCCCTTTGCGTTTTTGCAGATAACGAACCGCGGAAGTTACTATTTCCAATGCTCTATTCGTATCAAAAGGCTTAATAATGAATTGGAATGCCAAAACTTCAAAAGCCTCCGACATTAACTCTGCGTGGCTGGTCATAAAGATGATCACCGCATCCGGATCTGCCTTTCGAATTTGGGCGGCCGTCTCCAATCCATCGGTTCCGATCATTTCAATATCCAAAAGATACATATGAAAAAAATTCGGCTGTTCTGTCAGAAAATGCAATAACTCATCGCCTGAAAAAAAGACCTCCGCGTTGTATTTACTGGTTTCTCCATGAAAAACCTGATCAACAATTTTTTCAATTTGACCACTCATCAAGCGGTCATCATCACATATCGCTATATTCATTTCCATCTCCTTATTGCTAACGTTTTCTTAAGTATACCTGAGAAGTCTCCGTTGTTGTTTTCAAATTGTAACAATTCTGCTTATTTATTTGGGTTTCCTTTATAAAAAAAGAAAGACAAAAAAACTGCTGCAAATAAATTGCAACAGCGTTACTTTAATAGTAGTATTATGATTTTTTTTGATTAAACAGAAAATACATTCCCGTTAACAAAACACACGATGCAATTGAAATAATGTGCCCATCTGCTACACCGGCGATTGCCAACACATTATCCAAACTCATGACCAAATCAGCAATAATAATCGTTCGTATTGCTGATAATAAGGAGGTCTCGCTCTTAATATCAACTTCTTCGCCATTCGATTTCAGTAGATCATAAGCGATGTAAAACAACAAAATAGCGCCAACGATCTTCACATAAGGTACCGTTAATAATTCCACCGCAATCAGCATCAAAAGAATTCTTAATACGACCGCTCCCGCCGTTCCAATCACGATTGCTTTATTCTGTGAAGTTGAAGGCAGTTTACGTGTAGCCAGAGCAATCACCACCGCATTATCACCGCTTAACACCAAGTTCAACACAATAATCGAAAGAATTTTCGATATTATTTCAATATTCAAATAGACATCTCCTCAAAAAAAGTTCCTATCTAAAATACCACCTTTTGTTAAAAAAAGCATGAAAAGCGGCTGATGTCTTTATAAAAGCGTTTTTATCGTAATAGCGGCAAACTGCCAGTCAATTTATTCACTTGTTTCTTATTGCCAAAAAGTGTCAAACCAAAATAATCAATTGCTGATTCAGGGACGTCCTTCATTTTCTCAATATATTCGTCATAAGTTTTGCAGCCTTGCGCAACATCAAAAAAATCAACAACTGTTACTTTTTCAAATTTTGGTCCATAAAGGCGTTCACGCATATTCCGCAAGAATTCACGATTGCCTTTTAAGATCGGAACCGGAAATTCGATAATACCTTGGTGCTGATAGCCGCTTTGATCAAGAATAGCTTGACCAACGACTTCAGGAAACATTTTTCCAATCGTTATTCCCATAACCGCCGTACTATTCGCAATAATCCCTACTGGCATAGATTCATCCACTACCATCACACATTTTAACTCTTTATCCAACATTTTATTCCTCATTTCTTTTTTCAAAAATCATTCGATATTGATTTGGAGTTAGACCGATGAACCGACTGAAGTAATTCGTAAAGTGGCTCTGATCGTAGAAGCCTGTCCGATCAGCTGTTTCAGTCAAACTGCAGCCTTGCTCCAGCATTTCCTTCGCTTTGACGATTCGGAATGTTTCAAGGTAACGATATGGCGTGATTCCTTTTTCCCGAGTGAACTGGCGAACTAAAGAATGCTTGTTTATATGAACGATCCTACAAAGCTGATCCAAAGTAATTTTCTGTTCATAATGTGCTTCTAAATAACGGCAAACCTGAGCAATCATCTCTTGATCATTTGGTATCGCCATTGGTGTGGTCTGAGTATATTGCTGAAGCAGTTCATCAATAAACAGGATAAACAATGTCTCTTTTTCCTCTCTATCGCCCGGCTGCATGATCGAGTGATGCAACCGACGAAAATCTTCAGCCAAGTTTGTTTGATTCTGCATCGGAATAAGAAATTTCGGTAAGTCTGCTCCTTTAAAGGGTTGGAAAAGCTCTTTTTTCAGATTAAGGCATAGGTAGGTTAATCGATCATTAGTAACGCCGGTACAGCTATGATTGTCATAAGGATTGAATGTTATTAGATCTCCAGGTACCAGTCTGTAGTTCTTGCCATTAACCACCAAATCCCGTTTACCCTCTTCAATCAATCCCACAACATAATAATCATGAAAGTGGTTTGGAAAATTTTGTGACACTCCAGTGAAAGAATAGGCTTCAAGTTCTAGATCCTTGTCATAACAGATAATTTTCTGATTCAACATCCCGCCTCCTTCTTTTCCATATTGTATCAAGTCCAACGCTAAACCGCTTGGAAGATATTGACTATTTAAAAATCTATCTATATTTATGGTATCATCGAAACAAAGAATAAATTGGAGGCGGATACATTTGAAACATAAAGACCATTACAATGATCACTATATTATGATGCTGTCAGAAAAATTGTCTGAGGTACAACCTGAATTTAATCGAGAAAACTTTTCTGCTGAGCTAATAGGCAAACTAGAGGATAAAGAATTATTCGCGCGCTTCGATTTTATCGTAGATGCGCTAGAAAAAAATTTAAGCGGGGATTACGTGGAAACCATCCAAACCTTTTATCAGATTCTCGGTCCTGAGTTGGAGCAATCAACGGGAATGTTTAGTTTTGGCTGGTGGCTATGGCCAATTGGTCGTTACGTTGAACGCCATGGTAACACAGACTGGGAAGTTTCACTAGCGTTTTTAAAGGAATTGACGAAACGCTTCACTGGGGAATATGCAATTCGACCTTTGTTGAGGGGACATCCTCAGGAAGTCATGGATGAGTTGATTCTGTGGAGCAAAGATGAAAATGTTCACGTACGTCGACTTGCTTGTGAAGGTATACGAATTCGTTTGCCTTGGTCAGAAAAAATCTATGTTGCCATTGAGGAATTTGATCGCTACGAAGAAATTCTGACCAATCTAAAGGATGACCCCGAAAAATTCGTTCAAAAAAGTGTCGGCAATAATCTAAACGACCTCTATAAAGACGATCCTAAAAAAGCCGATTCCCTTATTGAAGAATGGCGTAAGACGCCTTCTAGGGGTCAGCGCACCAACCGTACAGGAATTCCCAATAGGATTTTTAGCAAAGCTATAAACGTTGTTAAATCAATGTTTATAGCTTGTGTCTTTTTAGGCATAAAGAACCTATTTATAAAAAA